>ERZ836829.190-NODE-190-length-96034-cov-4.644120_pt1 | contig 96034 bp, 83 predicted proteins | sample MGYA00519574_ERZ836829 | MGnify/ENA primary metagenome ERZ836829 (study PRJEB31850, sample SAMEA3708808) | human gut metagenome | biome: human gut; feature: human-associated habitat; material: faeces | place: China | collected 2014 ...
AAATCAATAAAAACATAGCGACTATGCGACTTTTAGTCGCTAACACGACGAAGTCGTGAATAATTAAGGATAATCTATGTATATTAAAATATAGAAAGGAAACAGAACATGAGTAAGAGCAACTATGATATAAACACGCGTACAACAACACAAAATAATGCTGCACAATATCATTCAAGTCGTGGAGGAAAAAATAATGGCACGAACTAAAAGTGACAATGTACAAATAAATATTTCCATTCCTGCTGGATGGAAAACAGAACTTGAAAATCTTGCTCGTATCTATTCTGTTGAAGAAGGAAAAACTATCACTTTTCTTGACTTAATGCGTAGAGGTATTCAGGAAAAATATCAATTAGGAGAAAAAGACAGTGAGTGAGGAACAATATCATGGTGCTTCACATTGTAAATATTTGATACAGTATCATATCATTTGGTGTCCAAAGTTCAGATTTTCAGTATTACAAGGAAATGTCGATATCATTCTTAAACAGATATTACAGAAAATTTGTAATGATTATAAATACAAGATCAAAGCACTCGAAGTGATGCCGGATCATATACATATTTTCATAGATGTTCCGCAGACAGTTGCTCCTTGTGATGTTGTAAGAACTCTAAAAAGTATCAGTGCTATCGAATTATTTAAAGTATTTCCAAAATTAAAACAGTTCTATGCGAAATGTGGAGTATTATGGTCAAGAGGATACTTTGTATCTACTGTCGGACATATAAGCGAAGCTACAGTAATTAAGTATATTGAGGAGCAGAAAGATGATAAGTGATAAAGAATATAAAAAACTTCTAAAACAATTTCATAAACTTTCTGACAGGCATATCTTGGTTGTAGAAACCGATATGCCATCTTCTGATGTACAAAAGGTCGTGATTCTTTCTGATAAGATCAGAAAAGCAGGTAATGAGCTTGTTGGTCTTATGAGAAAGAATTATGACCAACTTATGCGTACTAAAAAATATCGCAAGCTGCTAAAACTCTATGGTTCTACCAAAGATAAAAAGAAACGCAGAGATCTAGCAGATCAGCTCAATGAAATGCAAAAACAATACAATGTCACATGGGATCATTGCAGAAACGCTATGATACATATAGGTAAGAAATATAGTGTTGATGCCGTATTTGCCCTTACAAAAGCTGAAGATATATGGCGTGGTATTGAAAAATGTCTTTATAACAATGGCAAAACGATTCATTTTTCTAAATATGGTGAGTTGCCTTGTATCAGGGCAAAACAGATAAATCGTGGCATTTCAATGTCTGTTAAAGATAATGAATTAAAATTCAGATTAAAGGGAAATGTATTTGGGATACAGGTTAAAGATAGATTTCAAACAGATGAAGTTTGTGCGGTTTTAGAATATTTATCAAGATCAGAGATCATAAATGATAAAGCAATAAATAAATTTTTAGATAAAGCATACTGTATTGATACATACAGACCTTGCTATGCTACTCTTGTACCTAAATTTATTCGTGGAAAATATAGGGTGTATTTGCATCTTACTATTGAAGGTAAGGCGAAACCTAAATATGATAGATTTGGTGATCCAAGACATAAGTTTGGTAAAGGTAGTATAGGTGCTGATATTGGTACGCAGACTGTTGCGTATACATCAAATACAGAAGTCGGTTTAAAAAATCTTTCAGAGCGTGGCAGTAGCATACAGACTTCTGAAAGAAAAGAACGTCTGCTCTATCGTGCTATGGACAGGTCAAGACGAGCAACTGATCCGCAAAACTATAATGATGATGGTACTGTTAAAAAAGGTCGCAAAACTTGGAAATATTCTAATCATTATAAAAAGCTAAAAGCTAAACACTCTGAACTATGTCGTATCAATGCTATAAACAGACAGCTTGCAATAAATGAAGACGCTAACCATTTAAGAAGTCTTGGAGATGTATTTATCACGGAACCTAAAAATGCAAGTAAACTTATGAAACGAACTAAAGATACTACGGTGAATAGTAAAGGTAAGTTTCATAAGAAAAAGCGTTTTGGAAAATCCATAAAGAACAGATGTCCTTCTGGGTTTCAAACTACTGTAGAGCGGAAATTTAAGGTATCAGGTGGTATATATATTGAAGTACCTAATAATTACAGAGCAAGTCAATATGACCATACAGCAGATGATTATATCAAGAAAAAGCTGTCTGATAGAATGTATAAACTTACTGACGGAACATTGGTACAAAGAGATTGGTATTCATCATTCTTATTATACTGTTACGATTACAGAACTAAAGATATAGATAAAAACAAATGTATTTCCGAATTTGATAAGTGTTACAACAAAGAAAAAGCCCTGATCGAATGGATCAAGGCTAACAAGATCAAAATATTAAATAGCGGAATTAAGATAGCGTAAAACATATTTAGGGAGATTGACTATACTTCCTTACGAAAGTAGAAATTTACCGTCAATGTGGTCGTTGGACTGCTTGGTAATGAAAGCTCTGATTTAAATAGACTTACACTTGTAACTCCAAAGTCTGAAAATGGTGTACGATTACAAGCTACACTTGACAATCAGAACCCCACGGGCTTGCCCGTGGGAGTAGTCAGAATATCACTATATATTAAAAGGGAGATTGATTTATGATCGATACATTATTATTTGATTTAGACAATACATTACTGGATTTTGATAAAGCAGAAGCCAATGCAATTACAAGGGCATTAGGTGATGTAGGAATTTCTGTGACGAATGAGATGCGTGATTGCTATCATAAGATTAATCTTGCTCAATGGAAATTGTTGGAACAAGGGAACATGACAAGAGAAGAAGTAAAAATGAGCAGATTTAAGCTTTTATTTCAAGAATTTGATATAAAAGCATCACTACAGGAAGTGGCAAAACATTATCAGGACTATTTAGGACAAGGATACTATTTTATCGAAGGAGCCGAAGAAGTTTTACAGGAATTATCAAAGAGGTTTCGTATTTATCTTGTAACAAATGGAACATTGTCTGTACAAAGAGGAAGATTAAAAAGTTCAGGAATTGAGAAGTATCTGCAAGGTGTTTTTATTTCCGAAGAAATCGGATATAACAAACCAAGTATTGAATATTTTGAGAAATGTTTTTCTAAGATTCCAGCTTTTAAGAAGGAAAACACAGCAATCATTGGAGACAGCTTGAGTTCTGATATTCAAGGTGGGATCAATGCAGGAATTCAGACAATCTGGTTCCACAGGCTACAAGATCTGACAGAAGATCCACAGCCAAAACCCGATTATGAAATCAATAGTTTAAAATCTTTGTTGGAGATGTTAAAATAAAGACAGCGATTTAAAAATATTTATCTAAATTAAAATAAGGATTTTAGGACAATGAAGAAATTAAAAATAGCAGGAATCGTTCTGATTTTGTTTGTTTTGTACGTGATCATTGGAATGCTTGTACCATTTGTACATATGAAATCAGTAAGTAAAACAAATAAGTCAAACATCCATACAGAAACATTTTATTCAACATCAGATGAAAATGGATCAGACCGAGCAAAGATCGTCAGTGATAATCAGGAAGCACTTGATCTGCGGTTGGATATGATACGAAAAGCAAAGAAAGAGATCATTCTATCAACTTTTGATATCCGCGAAGGAAGCAGCAGTGATGATATTTTTTCAGAATTACTCCAAGCATCCAGACGAGGCGTCAAGGTAAAGATTCTGGTTGATGGGCTTTATGGAACGTTGCATATGACAGGAAAGGATATTTTTGCGGCAGTTGGAAGTGAACCAAATGTTGAAATTCGTTTTTATAACACGCCAAATCTTTTGAAACCATGGACGATCAATGGATGTCTACATGACAAATATATTGTGGCAGACCATAAGTATCTCTTAATGGGTGGCAGAAATATGTTTGATTATTTCCTTGGAACACACAAAGGAAAAAGTAAAGGTATAGATCGGGAGATTCTGATCGTAAATCAAGGATCAAAAGATCAGGGAGCGGTTGCACAGGTCAGGACTTATTTTAAAAAAGTCTGGAACCTGAAAGTCTGCAAGACCAAATTTGCCACGTGTGCAAAAGATACAAAGGAAAAAGAAGTCAAAAGACTACGATCACATGTAAAGGAATTAAGAATTCCAGATTACGACTACCAAAAGATCACAGTATCAACAAAGAAAACGACACTGGTAACAAATCCGACGACGATCTATGGGAAAGAACCAATCGTTTTCGAAACGCTAAAGCAGTTGATGCTGCAAGCGAACCAAAAGGTATTCATTCACACACCGTATGCGGTATTTTCCAAAGAGATGTATGAAGGGATTTCGCAAGTAAAAGAACAGGTGCCAGATACAACGATGATATTAAATTCGATCGCATCTGGAGACAATATATGTGCATCCGCAGACTATAAGAAGAATCGATCTGAGATTTTAGATACAGGAATTTCTTTATATGAATATATGGGCAGACATTCAACACATGGAAAATCATTGATCATAGATGATGACATTGCGATAGTTGGTTCTTACAACTTCGACTGTCGGAGTACCTATGTCGATACAGAAACCATGCTGGTAGTTCATGGGCAGGAGATCACAAAACAATTAGAAGAAGATTTTAATGGATTAAAGAAACGATCCTTGCAAGTAAAGAAAGACGGAAGCTATCAAAAGAATAAGAATGTGGAAGAAAGCACAATGGATGGAAGAAAACAGGGTATGATCAAAGTTTTATCTTACATCATACAGGCATTCCGCTATCTGGCATAAAACGGGAATGAGATGTTTACGATTGACAGTACAATATAAGAAAAAGGAAGAGAGACATATGCAGAATATAAAGATTATATTTTTTGACATTGATGGAACATTGATTGCGATGGATAAAGATACGATTTCAGATAAGGTATTAGAAACACTAAGAAGATTACAGAAAAAAGGGATCAAACTTTGCCTTGCAACTGGAAGAGGACCGATGCTTGTCCCACATTTTGAAGGAGTTGAGTTTGATGCATTTCTTACATACAATGGGTCTTATTGCTATGATCACAGTGGAACACTCTATAGCAATTGCATCCCAAAGGAAGAGGTAGAGACGATCATAAGAAATGCAACGAACATGGGAAAACCCCTTACCCTTGCAACGAAAGACCGTATGGCAGCCAATGGAAAAGATCAGGATTTGATTGATTATTGTGCGTTTGGAAATGCCGAAGTTGACGTGGCTGAGGATTTTGAAGATATAAAAAAAGAAAAAGTATACCAGATTCTGATGGGAGCCAGAAAGGAAGAATACCCACAGGTTCTAAAAGATGTAAAAGCAGCCGAGATCACAGCATGGTGGGACCGAGCTGTTGACATTATACCGATCAATGCAGGAAAAGGGATCGGAATTGAAAAAATGTTAAAATACTATGGTATAGACAAGTCACAATCTATGGCATTTGGAGACGGAAATAATGATATTGAGATGTTAAGATCCGTCGGTACCGGTGTGGCAATGGCAAATGCATCCGACGATCTGAAAGCAGTTGCAGATGAGATATGCAAAGACGTCGCAGAAGACGGAATTTATCATTATTGTCTGGAAAAAGGATTGATCTAAAGTAGCGATAGGGGAATAATTTGAATATCAGGGGAGAAGAAGTTTATGTCTGATACGACAAAAAGAAAAAAACCAAATATGATCCATATAGGTATCGGTATTTTGACGGTACTTTTAGTGGCCTTTATCGTCATCCTGATGCAGTTGGTTTCAAACATTCAGGGAACAGCCCGCATTGTAAATTATGCAGGATTAATAAGGGGAGAAACACAAAGGATCATTAAGTTAGAGAATTCTGGACAGCGAGAAGATGAGATGATCAAGGAAGTGCAGTCCTTTATCGAAGGTCTGCGTCATGGCAATGACCGATTAAAACTCGTACGGTTAAAGGACGATGATTTTCAGGATAAGATGAAGGAACTGGATGAATATTTTACTTCCTTACACAAAGAAATTTATCGTGTGCGGACGGTCGGCTATGAGTATACAGATATCATTTCAAAGAGCGAGAGATTCTTTAAGATCTGTGATGAGGCAACAGGTTTTGCGGAAGTATATGCACAGAGAAAAGCAACATCATTAGCAACTCTTGAGAAATTCATCACAGCAGATATCGTTGTATTGATGCTGCTGATCGGATATGAGTTTATCAAAGCGGTCCGTTTTGCGGCGATGAACCGTATATTGCAGCATAAAGCTTATTTAGATAATGCAACAGGACTTCCGAATAAGAATAAATGCGAAGAGATATTAGGTGAACTGAATCCACCAGAGGATATTACCGTATGCAGTTTTGACCTTAATAATCTCCGCCGGATCAACGATAGTATGGGACATGATGCAGGAGATGCATATATTTACCGGTTTGCTGTTTGTCTGCAATCTTTCATACCGCCGGAACATTTTGTCGGAAGAATTGGGGGAGACGAATTTATCGCAGTGCTGCAGGGGCTTGATGAACAAGCGGTAAGAAAGCTATTTGAAGATCTTCGCAAAGATATAGCAGTAGAATCCAAAGAACATCGAGAGCTTCCGTTAAGTTATGCAGCAGGTTTTGCTATGGCAAGTGCTTATCCTGGCAAAACAATGAGAGAATTATTCAATGCTGCAGATAAAAATATGTACATCAATAAAAACCATGTGAAACGGGAAGAAGCACTTGAAGAGAAGCGGTTGAATTATCAATTATTAAAACTGCTGAATCAACATGGAAAGAACTTTTTAGACTGTTTATATTGTGATGCTAAGCTGGATACATATCGTGTGATCCGTTCCAGCGAAAACTTTTTTTTAGCTTCAGATGGTGCGTATTCTAGTGCAGTAGAGCAGATCGTACAGGAAAAGATTGGGAAAGATGAGCAGAAGAACATTCGGGAAAGTCTTCAGATCACAAGGCTTCAAGAGAAGATGAAGGAGAAACAGGATGTACAGGAATATAAATATGATATGCAGGAAGAAGGATTCTATAAGCGTATGACATTGATTCCAGTTGACTGGGATGAAGATAAGAAATTACATCATTTTCTTCTGGCATTTGAAATGATCCGAAAAGGAGCTGACAATCAGACAGGGGACAGAGAACAGTTACAGATTTATTACGAACAGTTAAAACAATCAATCATTGAAAATGACAGTTATGTCGATGCACTTTTGGAATTATCCGATGTGATCTATACGGTCAATCTAAAGACAGACATTCTGGAGAGAAATATTATTCTAAAGGGAAAAGAGCAAAAGAACAAAGAGCTGTTTCTTGATTATCCATTACCATGTGATTATCAGGATTACTGTGCAGAATATGAGAAAAAAGTCACGAAGGAGACAAAAGCAGAGTATAACATGACAAATGATACGAAAAAACTGCTGGAGAGATACAAAAATGGTGACACAAACATTTCTGTGGAATATTGCTTTCATGAAGATGATGGAAGTATTCGCTGGGTACAAAAAACAATCCTTATGACACAGATCGTGGTATACGATGAAGAGACAATGAGCGAGATTCCGACAGTTTATGCGATCACGCTCTTACAGGATACGTCGCAAAGACATAAACAAGAAGAATTAGAACACGCACGTTTACAGGCAGCATTTGACGAAATGCGTTCAGCAAGTCAGGCAAAGACCGATTTCTTAAGCCGTATGAGCCATGATATCAGAACACCATTAAATGGAATCATTGGACTTCTAAATATCAATGAAAAACATTTCGATGATCAGAAACTGGTATTAGAGAATCATAAGAAAATGGAAACTGCTGCCAAACATCTGCTTTCTCTGATCAACGATGTCTTGCAGATGAGTAAGATTGAGGAAGGTCAGATCACACTGGCACACCAAGAGATTACTGTGAAGAAACTGATGCGGGAAGTTGAGACGATGATCGGAGAGCGAGTTGTAGAGGCAGGAATCCGATGGAATTATGAAGAAGATAACACAGATGACAGATATCCATATGTATATGCAAGCCCTTTGCATCTTCGTCAGATCTTATTGAACATTTATGGAAACTGTATTAAATATAATCATCCGGGTGGAACTATTTCTACAAAGGTAGAACGAATGGATGTTCATGATAAGATCTGTACGTATCGTTGGACGATCAAAGACACGGGAATTGGTATCAGTAAAGATTATATTGATCATATTTTTGAGCCATTTTCACAGGAAAAGACCGATGCCCGAAGTGTATACCAAGGGACTGGGCTTGGAATGTCGATCGTCAAGGGACTGGTAGAACAGATGCACGGAGAGATCAAAGTAACAAGCGAGAAAGGAATGGGATCTACCTTTGTGATCACGATTCCATTTGAAATCGCACAGAAGAAAGAACAGCCAGTGGATGAGAAGATGGTGGAGCAAGCAGATATTCGTGGTTTAAACTTATTAGTTGCCGAGGATAATCAATTGAATGCAGAGATCATACAGACACTTCTGACAGATGATGGAGCTAATGTCACTGTTGTGGAAGATGGACAACAGGCAGTGGATCAATTTAAGAATGTTCCACAAGGAACATTTGATGCGATATTAATGGATATTATGATGCCGGTTATGGATGGATTGACAGCGACCAAGGAGATTCGATCCATCAAACGAGACGATGCAGCACAGATACCGATCATCGCTATGACAGCAAATGCATTTGAAGAAGATGCAAAGAAATGTTTTGCAGCAGGGATGAATGCACACTTAGCGAAACCATTTCAGATTGATGAGGTTGAAAAAACATTAGTACAATGTATTCACAAGAGTATGATTAAAGAAAATAAAAGCAGTAGGAACAGGCGTTGCAATGGCTAATGCATCGGATGAATTAAAAGCAGTCTCTGATGAGATCTGTGGAGATGTTGCAGACGATGGAATTTATCATTATTGTTTAGAAAACGGTTTGATCAAATAAAATATTTGGAAATAGTGTTGTCAAAATAGAAGAAAAGAACAAACGTAAATTCAACGAACAAGAGGATTTACGCTTGTTCTTTTTTCTTTTACAGAAAAAATTTTAATGTAACTATTGACATTACATTAAAAGACTGTTATATTTTTAATGTAATGAAAACAGTTACAACAAAAAGAAAGAGATGTACATACAACAAAAATTCAATAAAAAGGGGAAAAATCATGAATGCACAAAAATGTCTGGAAATATTAAGAGAGATCAAAGATGTATCCTTTGCCACTGTCGATGAGAAAGGCCTTCCACAGATCCGTATTATCGATGTCATGATCGTGGAAGATGAGAAATTATATTTTTGTACTGCGAGAGGAAAAGATTTTTATCGACAGTTATTAAGAGATGATCATGTAGCAGTCAGTGCCATGAATACAAAATGGCAGATGGTAAGACTAAGTGGAACAGCAGATAAATTAGAAGATCAAAAACACTGGATCGACCGGATCTTTACCGAGAATCCATCGATGAATTCCGTTTATCCAGATGATAGCAGATACGTGTTAGAAGCATTTTGTATTCAGAACGGAGAAGTTGAATTTTTTGATCTTGGGCAGGAACCAATCGTAAGAGAAAGTTTTGGAATTGGAAAAGAAGGAGCAAAAGAAGCCGGATTTTATATCACAAATGACTGCATTCAATGTGGAGTATGTGAAAAAGTCTGTCCACAGAAATGTATCAAAAAATATAAGATCGATCAGACGCACTGTATTCACTGTGGATTATGTCAGGAGAAATGCCCAGCAGGCGCCGTCAAAAGAAAAGGAGAGTAAGTTATGTTACAGACAGTATGGACAACATTTCTAACAGAAAAAACTTTATTTATAAAACTGTTGATTGAACATATCGAGATTTCGATGATTGCCATTTTAATCGCAATTATCATTGGTGGGATTACTGGAATCCTGATCAGCGAGTTTGAGAAATCAGCGAAAATAACCTTGGGAGTGATCAATTTCCTATATACGATTCCATCCATTTCCATGCTCGGATTTTTAATCCCATTTTCAGGCGTTGGAAATGCGACAGCAGTGATCGCATTAACGATTTATGCATTGCTTCCGATGGTGAGAAGTACTCATACAGGAATCAAGCAGGTAGACCCATTACTGTTAGAAGCTGCCGAGGGAATGGGAAGTACGAGATGGCAGATTCTGTATAAGATCAAATTACCACTGGCAATGCCAGTGATCTTATCAGGAATCCGAAACATGGTTGTTATGACGATTGCACTCGCAGGTATCGCTTCCTTCATTGGAGCAGGCGGACTTGGAGTGGCGATTTACCGTGGAATCACGACAAACAACACAGCGATGACGATGGCAGGAAGTCTTTTAATCGCTCTGTTAGCTTTGGTTATGGATCTTTTTCTTGGAATTGTTGAAAAAAGACTGGCAAAGAAAAGCAAAAAGGTAAAAAAACATCATCGTATTGTGGCAGGAGTTGCACTTGTATTATGTGTCTGCATAATCGGTGTCATGGAATTTCCAGCAAAGAAACAAGATACGATCCATATTGCAACCAAACCAATGACGGAGCAGTATATTTTGGGAGAAATGTTAAATCTTCTGATAAAACAAGATACAGACCTTAATGTAGAACTTACTCAGGGAGTTGGTGGAGGAACATCGAATATTCAGCCAGGGATGGAAAGTAAGAAATTCGACATTTACCCAGAATACACAGGAACCGGATGGAATATGGTACTGAAAAAAGATGGACTATATACAGAAGATCTCTTTGATAAGATGCAAAACGAGTACAAAAAATCTTTAAAGATGCAATGGTATGGAATGTATGGATTTAACAATACCTACGGTCTGGTTGTGCGAAAAGAGATCGCACAGAAATATCATTTAAAAACATATTCAGACCTTAAGAATATCGCAGATCAGTTAATTTTTGGGGCAGAGTATGATTTCTTTGAGAGAGAAGACGGATACAATGCACTTTGCAAAGCATATGATCTGAAGTTTAAAAAGACGATGGATATGGATATTGGACTCAAATACAAAGCAATCAATCAAGGAAAGATCGATGTGATGGTAATCTTTACAACCGATGGACAGCTTTCTGTTTCTAATGTGACAGTATTAAAAGATGATAAACAATTTTATCCATCGTATCTTTGTGGAAATGTGATTCGAAATGAAGTCTTGGAAAAACATCCGGAATTAAAGAAAGTATTTAAAAAACTAGAAGGAAAGATCACAGATCAGGATATGGCACAGATGAACTATCTGGTAGAAAGCAAGGGGCAGAAACCAAAAGAAACAGCACGTACATTTTTAAGAAAGAAAGGTCTTTTAAAATAAAAGGTGGAAAATAATGAGTACAGCAATCCAATTTGAAGATATCACAAAAGAATATGAAGGAAAAACAATCATAGAGAACTTAAATCTCTCCATTGGACAGGGAGAATTTGTAACGATTATTGGTTCTTCTGGATGTGGAAAGACAACGACACTGAAAATGGTGAATGGGCTGATAAAGCCAGAGAAAGGAACGATCACGATTCATGGGGAAGATATCAAGACAAAAGATATGACAACGTTTCGAAGAACGATCGGATATGCGATTCAGGGCAGTGTCTTATTTCCACATATGAACGTAGAAGAGAATATTGCGTATGTTCCGAATCTGTTAAATAAAAAAGAAAAGGAAAAAACAAAGGAAGCCGTATCCAAATGGATGAAGATTGTAGGGCTTGAGGGAGATATGAAAGAACGTTATCCTTACGAATTATCCGGCGGGCAGCAGCAAAGAGTCGGAATCGCCAGAGCTTTGGCAGCTTCTCCAGATATTCTGTTGATGGATGAACCATTTGGAGCAGTGGATGAGATCACAAGAGAGCAGTTACAAAAAGAAATCAAAAGAATCCATGAACAGACAAAGATCACGATTCTTTTTGTGACACATGATATATCAGAAGCACTAAAACTTGGAACAAAAGTACTTGTGATGGATCATGGAAAAATAGAACAATATGCTGCACCACAAGAGATTTTAAGCAACCCTGCAACAGATTTTGTGAAAAAACTGGTAGATAAAGAACGAAGAATCTGCCATCTGCCAGAAGAGAAATTAAAGGACTGTGAATATAGTGAAGCAGCGGTATGTGATGTAAGATAATGAGTGGTTATTATGAAAGTTGATCAAAAAGGCTTTTTCTTGACTTGTTTTCACGGCTGTCATAAACTAAAAATAGTAACAATTTCAAAACGAAAGTGGAGAAAATTTAGGATAACGAAGGATATGAGATAGGATAAAGGTATGACGATGCCTAAAATAATGAAATCAATAACAACGGGATGTATTTTCCTCACATTACTTACAACCATGATCTATCAAGATCATAACAACGGAATTTTTCTCACACTGGCGATCACATTTGGAACGATCACCTATCATTTTGTCATGCGGCTTTGGATCGGGTGGCTTGTTAGGATCCTAATGAGAGATAAAGCTGATTATACAAGACAATGGTATCAGCTGCATTCTTGGTGTTTATGATCACATCAGTATGCTCAGTTGCGTTTGATCTGTTATTTGTGATGATGCAGAGATATAACAGAGATCGGATCATGAGATTGATAAAATAAAATGAAGGAATGATTTATATGGATTTAAGAGTACTACATTATTTTTTAACCGTAGCAAGAGAACAAAGTTTTACGAAAGCTGCCAAGCAATTACATATCACACAGCCAACGCTTTCCAGACAGTTAGCGGCCTTGGAAGAAGAACTCGGAGCGAAATTGTTAGATCGAGGCGGCCACAATATTACATTAACCGATGAAGGATTACTCCTAAAACGTCGTGCTTTGGAAATCATAGACCTTGAAAATAAGATTATCGATGAATTTAAAGGAAATGAAGAAGTTATTGAAGGAACGATCACAATCGGATGTGGGGAATTTAATGTAGTCGATGATATTGCAAAGATCTGCAAGACATTCCAAGAAAAATATCCGAGAGTCCAGATCGCACTCCACACTGCAACTGCGGATGTCGTACAGGAGATGATGAATAAGGGACTTGTGGATATCGGAGCATTTATGGAACCTGTCAGCACAGAAGACTTTGATTATATCCGAATCAGAGAAAGTGATCACTGGGTTGTCAGCATGAGACCGGATGATCCTCTTGCCAAAAAGGAATATATTACAAAAGAAGACCTATTAAAACTACCATTGATCGTCCCAGAACGATTAGGAGTTCAAAGTGAACTTGCAAATTGGTTAGGAAGCGATTTTAATAAGATAAAGATCGTATTTACAAGCAATTTCAGTACAAATGCAGGGATTATGGCATTAAATGGTCTTGGATATCCAGTATCTATTGAAGCAGCAATTCAGTACTGGAGAGAAGATCTCCTGATCCAGAAAAGATTATATCCAGAGATTACGGCAAATACAGTGATCGCTTGGAGAAGAAACATCCCTCATTCTTATGCAGTTCATAAATTTATTGAGGAGATAAATGCCTTCAAGGCATAAGAAAAGATACAATATGAGTATTAGACATAATCAAATAGAGCGGTTTATAATAAATGTGCAGGAGACGAAAATGTGATGTATCCTGCACATTTTAACTTATAGGAGAATCCTGCAAAGCAAGATTCTTTGTAAAAACAAATCAAAATTAAATGAAGGAGCTGATACTTTTGAGTAAGAAATTAGTCTCATATTTTAGTGCAAGTGGAACAACGAAGAAAGTAGCCAATATGATCGCAGAGGCAGCAGGAGCAGACCTTTATGAGATCAAACCTGAAATTCCATATACAACAGCAGATTTAAACTGGATGGATAAAAAATCACGAAGCAGCGTCGAGATGAGTGATAAAACAATCCGCCCAGCAATTGCAGATACAGATGCAAATATCGAAGCTTACGATGAAATTGTCATTGGATTTCCAATCTGGTGGTATGTTGCACCAACGATCATCAATACATTTTTAGAAAGCTATGATTTTAGTGGAAAGAAGATCGTCTTATTCGCAACATCTGGAGGAAGTGGATTTGGAAATACAGTCAGTGAACTTGCACCATCTGCACCAGGGGCAGAAATCGTAGAAGGAAAACTTCTAAACAGTGCAAATAAACAGACCATCGAAAAATTTGCAGAGTCATTATAGGGAGGATTTTAAAAATGGCAAAGATCGTACAGACAGCAGGAAGAAGTGCACTTGGAGAATTTGCTAAACAGTTTGCGCATTTTAATGATGATGTATTATTCGGAGAAAACTGGAATAACAACGATATCGATGTAAAAACAAGAAGTATCATCACAGTCGTATCCTTAATGTCGCAGGGAATTACAGATTCTTCCTTAAAATTCCATCTTCAGAACGCAAAAGACCACGGAGTGACACAAAAAGAGATCGCAGCGATCATCACACACGTAGGATTTTATGCGGGATGGCCAAATGCATGGGCAGTCTTTAATCTTGCAAAAGAAGTATGGGAAGTTAATGAAGGAGATCTTCCATACGAAGATGAAGCAATGAGAGCACACGCAAAATCCATGGTATTCCCGATCGGAGCACCAAATGACGGATTTGCACAGTATTTCGTAGGACAGAGCTATTTAGCACCAGTTTCCACACAACAAGTTGGAGTATTTAACGTGACATTCGAACCAGCATGCAGAAATAACTGGCACATTCATCATGCAAAAAATGGTGGTGGACAGATTATCATTTGTGTTGCAGGACGCGGATACTATCAGGAAGAAGGAAAAGAAGCCATCGAGATGAAACCAGGTGACTGTATCAATATTCCACCAGAAGTAAAACATTGGCATGGAGCAGCAAAAGATTCATGGTTTTCCCATTTAGCAGTGGAAGTACCAGGAGAAGAAACATCCAACGAATGGTGCGAAGCTGTATCTGACGAAGAATATGGTAAATTAAAATAAACCAGACAAGAGAAGGTAGTCAAAAAATCAATCGTAAAAATTTGCGATTGATTTTTTGTGCGTTTTAAGTTAAAATAAAAATATAATAATAAGAATTATTATTAAAATAAAAGATAAAATGTTGTTATAACAACAGAAAATTTAAAAACATTTTGGTAAAATCATAAATGTAAACAAGAAAAGCAATGCAAAAGGAGGACAAGATTATGAGTAAAGGAATAAACAGCAGAAAAGTGGCAGTGATCGGAACAGGATTTGTCGGTTCATCTTCTGCATTTGCACTAATGGAAAGCGGATTATTTACAGAAATGGTGCTGATTGATGCAGACAAGAACCGTGCAGAAGGAGAGGCTTTAGATATTGCTCATGGACTGCCATTCGCAAGACCAATGAAGATTACAGCAGGAGATTACGATGATATTGTGGATGCAGCGATCATCGTTGTAACAGCAGGTGCAGGACAGAAACCCGGAGAAACAAGACTTGATCTTGTAAAGAAAAACGTAGCGATCTTTAAATCAATCATCCCAGAGATTGCAAAGAGAAATTGTGAAGGAATCCTTCTGATCGTGGCCAATCCAGTAGATATTCTGACACAGGTTGCAGTGAAACTATCAGGATTCCCAGAAAACAGAGTCTTTGGTTCAGGTACAACCTTGGATTCGGCCAGATTAAAATACTTGCTTGGAGAACATTTGCAAGTGGATGCAAGATCTGTTCATGCATGGATCATCGGGGAACATGGAGATTCCGAAATCGTAGCGTGGTCAAGTGCTAATGTATCTGGTGTTCCAATCTCAGAATTTTGTGAGATGCGAGGATACACAGAGCATGACGAACATATGGAAGAAATCGCACAGGGAGTTAAGAACAGCGCATATAAGATCATTGAAAAGAAAAAAGCAACCTATTATGGAGTTGCAATGGCAGTCAGAAGAATCTGTGAAGCAATCATTCGTGATGAAAAATCTGTGTTGCCAGTATCCTCTATTCAGCATGATACCTATGGAATTGAAGGAGTTACATTAAGTATGCCAGCAATCGTAGGGAAAAACGGAATCGAGAAACAGGTAAAAATTAAGCTGAATGAAAAAGAGCAGGAAGCTTTGAAGAAATCAGCAGATGCTTTGAAAGAAGTATTGGAAGATTTGGATATATAAAATAAGGTTAAGATTAAAAATATAAGTAAAAGTAATCGCAAAATCAATCGTAAATTTTTACGATTGATTTTTTGCGTGTATTTGCATATAATGATGGCGTAAATCAAATGCCAGAATAGAAGAGATGCTAAGGGAAAGGATGTAGATATTATGAATCGAAAGAAGATAGCGATTATTTTATTTATTGTCATGATACTTTCAGAGTTGTTTGCAGGAATTGTATTTCTATTGCCAATCAGTGGATTCTTTATGTATCCATTCATATCAGGATTTGCAGTAATCATGGGAATACTTAGTGCGGTGCTTGCAAAAGATTTGATCGTGTTGAGAGTGCTTGCGATTGTGGCAGTTGTATTTTGTGTGCTTACAATTGGAGCGGATTTGATGATGGTATTGGAATTTATGGGTGTGATATCTTAGTTATTAAATAATTTATATAGAAAAGATAATAGCGAGGTTTTGATAAAATTCAGTTAGTTACGCTCAGCAGGCCATCAGCATATGGAGAGCAACTATTATGATATGGAATTGAAAATTACGAGATCAAAGAAGTAACTGTCAATGAACAAAATCCGCAAGCCGTTGGGTTTTATGAACATATGGGATTTATAACATATAAAAGAACGGATCATGATGAAGAAGGAAATCCATATCCTCTTTTATATATGAGATTAAAGTGATGGGAGAGGCAAGAGAATTATGATCAGGAAATTACAGAAAACAGATAGAAACAGAGTTGCAGATATATGGTTAGATACAAATTTAAAAGCACATGATTTTATTCCTGCCAAGTATTGGAAAACTTCTTTTAGATTATGTAAAGACTAAAAAACATAAACTGTCATTAAATGTGTATCAGAAAAATGTTAGGGCAATGCATTTTTATCAGAAAGAAGGTCTTAAAATTCAAAGAGAAGATTTCGATTAAGCGACGGGAGAAAAAGAATATGTGATGATATGGTCGCAAAAATAAATTTAGAGGAGAGAAAAGTAATTGGAAGGAAATTTAACAAAAGGACCAATTTTAAAAACACTAACGAAACTTGCGGTTCCGATCATGGCATCGTCGTTTTTAGGAACCTTATATAATATTACGGATATGGCATGGATCGGACTTCTTGGCTCAAAAGCGGTTGCAGGAGTCGGTGTTGGCGGAATGTATACCTGGCTTTCGCAAGGATTAGCATCAATGTCAAGAATGGGAGGACAAGTACAGGTAGCACAATGTATCGGACGTGGAGACAGAAAAGAAGCTCATAAATATGCACAGGCAGCAGTTCAGCTGGCAACATTGATGGGAGTGCTATATGCATTTGTGATGCTGTTATTTTTACATCCACTGGTAGGATTTTTTCAACTGCAAGATCCGGAGGCGTTGCAGGCAGCACTATCGTACACAAAAATAGCTTGCGGATTGATCGTGTTTTCATTTTTAACATTAACCTTAACGGGAATCTACACAGCACAGGGAGATTCGAAGACACCATTTATAGCCAATTTGATAGGACTTGTAACAAATATGATCCTAGATCCATTACTGATCTTAGGACTTGGTCCAGTGAGTAAACTTGGGGTAAACGGAGCCGCAATCGCAACGGTAAGTGCACAGGCTATCGTTATGACCATTTTGATCCTTGGAATCGTGTGGCAGAAGAAGGAAAATGTCTTAAAAGGAATCAGACTTTTTACTAAAATTCCATGGAAATATTTAGGCGGAATCTGTAAAATCGGTATTCCAACAGCAATTCAGGGAATGGTTTACTGTGGGATTTCCATGGTGTTAACACGTATGGTTTCAGGATTTGGAGCAGAAGCAGTCGCAGTTCAGAGAGTCGGAGGACAGATCGAATCGGTTTCATGGAATACAGCCGATGGATTCGGAACCGCTTTGAATGCGTTTATCGGACAAAATTATGGAGCTGGAAAGATGAATCGAGTGAAAAAGGGATACAAAGCTTCTTTGTGCAGCGTTGGAATCTGGGGAATCTTTATTACGATTCTATTTGTTTTTCAACCAAAAGCAATCGCAGAGATTTTCTTCCACGAGCCAAAAGCGATCATGATTGCAATCGGATACCTGACGATCATTGGACTTAGTGAAGCATTTATGAGTGTGGAACTAATGACAGTCGGGGCATTGTCTGGATTAGGAAAAACACATTTATGCAGTGTAATCAGCATTTTATTTACCAGTGCAAGAATTCCACTTGCGATCATTTTGGGTGGAGCATTGTTTGGGCTGGAAGGTATCTGGTGGGCATTCTCTGTGACATCCATTGTAAAAGGAATCATCTTTGTATGTACATTTTGCTGGATCACGAGAGGCAAAGGTGCTGCAAAAATGATAAAACTCAATAAGGAATAATAGAATTATTGCCGATAATGTAGTTTGATCATATTTAACGGAATGTCCAAAATATATATGTAGACTGGAAAGGATGTAGTGATGAAAATATATATAGACTTTGATGACGTTATCTGTGAAACAGCGAAGTATTTCACCAAAATTGCAAAAGAATTATTTAATATTGATGTGCCATATAGGGAAGTACAGTTCTTTAATCTTCAGAAATCATTTGATTTAAGTGGAGAACAGTATGATGAATTAATGAAGGCAGGGCATATTCCAGAAAATTTGTTGGCATATGAAGAAGCACCAGGAGCATCAGAAATAATCAATCATTGGGTTGATGAAGGCCATGAGGTTTTTGTTGTCACAGGAAGACCTTTTGATTCTTATGAACCATCCAGAAGATGGCTTGACGAACATCACCTAGATAGAATTCCGATTTATTTTGTTGATAAATACGGACGAGAAATGTTTAAACAGGATCATACATATAATCTGACATTAGACGAACTCTATCAAATGGAATTTGACTTCGCAATTGAAGATTCCCCAGCTGCATTTGAGCATGTACAGCACTTTGAAAATTGTAAAGTAGCTGTGTATGACCGTCCGTGGAATCAGCAGGTGGAATTTCCAGATGAAAGATTTCTTAGATGTTTGGATTGGAAAGAGATAGATCGTGTATTTGAAGAAATTGTTAATAAAGAAACTATATAATGATGAAAGTAAAGGAGGAGCAGCATGAATAAGAAAGCGATGTATAAGTTAAGTTATGGACTGTTTGTATTGACTGCAAAGGAAGCAAAAAAGGATAATGGATGTATCATCAATACAGCAATTCAGGCAGCATCAGAACCAAACCAACTAAGTATCTGTGTTAACAAAGCAAACTATACGCATGATATGATTCAAAGAACTGGGAAATTTACAGTATCAGTTTTGAGTCAGGATGCAAAGTTTGAATTATTTAAACATTTTGGTTTTCAGTCAGGTCGGGATGTAAACAAGTTTGAAACGTTTGAAAAATGTGCACGAGGTACAAATGATATTTATTACATTACAGAAGGTACAAATGCATATATTTCTGTAACAGTTCATAAAACGGAAGATCTTGGTTCCCATACAATGTTTATCGGTGAGATAACCGATATGGAAGTGTTAAGTGACAGCCCTTCTGTTACTTATGAGTATTACCAGAATAATATAAAACCGAAACCACAAGAGGCTGGAAAAACAGATAAGGGTCAGACAATATGGCGGTGCAGAATCTGTGGATATGAATATGTAGGGGAAGAATTACCAGAAGATTTTGTATGTCCTTTATGTAAACATCCAGCGTCAGACTTTGAAAAAGTGGTAAAGTGATGTGAGCGTATGGAGGAAACAAAGTAATGTTAAAAATACTATTTGTATGTCACGGCAACATCTGCCGAAGCACAATGGCTCAATTCGTTTTCCAAGACATGGTAAACAATCAAGGCTTAAAAGATAAATTCTACATCGACTCTGCTGCCACCAGCAGAGAAGAGATTGGTAATCCACCACATCATGGAACGGTAAACAAACTAAGACAAGAAGGAATTCCAGTCCTAAAACACCGAGCTATCCAGATGACAAAACAAGATTATGAAGAATACGATTACATTATCGGCATGGATGCATGGAATCTAAGAAATATGAATCGTATCACAGGTGGGGACCCAGATGGCAAGATTCATCTATTATTAGACTATTCCAAACATCCAAGAGATATCGCAGATCCATGGTATACAGGAAATTTTGATGATACATATAGAGATGTAGTCGAAGGATGTGAAGCATTCTTAAAATATCTAAAACAAGAAGAGCTATAGAAGGAGAAATACAAATATGAAGGTCGTAATATTAAATGGAAGTCCAAGAAAAGGCGGAAATACAGAAATCATGGCAGAAACATTTGACAAAGCAGCCAAGAAACATGAAGTAGAAATTTTAAATATCGCATCAATGAACATCAAAGGATGTCTGGGATGTAAATATTGCTATGAACATCAGGGAGAATGTGTGCAGAAAGATGATATGGCAAAAGTCTTAGAAACATTAAAAGATGCAGATATGGTAGTTTTTGCGTCTCCAATCTATTGGTTTGATATCACAGCACAGCTAAAAACAGTCATTGATCGTTTATATGCATGTGGAAGCACAGGATTTCATTTTAACAAAACAGCACTGCTATTGAATGCAGGAGCAGATCATGTATTTGATGCAGCAATTGCTCAGTACAAAGCAATGACTTCTTACTTAAAATGGGAAGATCAGGGAATCATCACAGCTCCAAACATGGTAGAGAAAGGCAAAATGAAGGAATGTCCAGAGCTTGAGAAAGTAAAAGAATTAGCAGAAAAATTATAAGGAATCTATCAATTAGCAGTGTAATAATTCACAACTCACTGAAATTCCGTCATATGTTTCCGATACCACAAAGGCATCAGATTCCTCTGACATTGATAATTCTCTCTTTCTTTAATCCCAATCGTATTGAAAAAGTCTTTCCATAGATCAATAAACGGATCGTCTGTTTTCACTGACAGGCGGTCCATTTCTTCTTTTGAAAGCGTTGTCAGATAATAATCCTGATTGGCAGGATGTACAACAGCAATGAAGCGCCTGTCATCAATGATCATCCAATTCTCCGAAGGCAGACGATCAGAAAAATGTGGTGCAACTAAAGTCAACACATTGCTCTTTGGCTCAATATGGCTGACCAGCACATCTCTAGGCATATTTGCAAATCGGATAAGTTCTACATGCAAATGAGCTTCATTCCCAACTTTACGTTTCAATTCAAACATTCTCATAACGACAGGTTCCTGAAGAAAATCAACCACATGAGCCCCGTAATGAAATCCAGCAACCATAAATCGATAAATCGTATCCAGCTTATCATCCGCATCAGACATCGCAGCCTCATAAACCATAATATAAGCCTGATAAGAAATCTTGCGCTTGATCGAACGAACGACACTTGCAGTTTTCTCAGAATCAGCGTCCACATGCCGATAATCACAGAACAATTCAAGATTTCCAATGGGTTCTGTCTTCAATTTAACATTCGAATGTCCAAGTCTTGATGCCCAAGCTTCGTAAACGCAAGTCATCATCGCATCAAAATTATCTTCACAGGTAAAAACAGTCATGGTAACCTCCAAAATAAGAATGAAAATTATATAAAATCTACATTTGTCCAAACAAAGTCTTCGAAGAATCTTCTACAGTAACATCTGACTGAAAATTAAAATCATCAAACAAAGAAAGCTGGCGGTAAGTCTGCGGATGATCGATCTCCCAGTTTTGCTTTCCATCTTCACCAATCAGCTGTCTGGTAATAAAATCTTCCTCAATCGGTATCCGATACATCATCTTCCCACTGCAAGTGATAAAATATTTCGCACGTTTTAGCACAACGCCCATCTTCTTCAAATGCTCAAAATTAAGTGTTCCATGTTTACGAGCTTTTACAATACGAAATGCAGATTTTGTACCAATTCCAGGAACACGAAGCAAAACATCATAAGAAGCCCGGTTGATCTCAACCGGATAAATATCCAGATGACGAAGTGCCCAGTCACACTTTGGATCAAGCATCGTATTAAAATTCGGCCGATCTACAGAAAGTAATTCATCAGCTTTAAATCCATAAAATCGAAGCAGCCAGTCTGCCTGATACAAACGATGTTCCCGAAGCAGCGGTGGTGCAGTTCCAAGAGCAGGCAAGTTAGAATCTTCATTCAAAGGAACATAAGCAGAATAAAATACACGCTTCAAGTCATATTGCTGGTATAATTTCTGCGTTGTTGATAAAAGCTGCAGATCACTCTCACCAGTTGCACCAATGATCATCTGTGTACTTTGCCCAGCAGGGACAAAAGGAGCAGGTTTTCCATTGGAACGCAAAGTATTCTTAAGAGAAGAATCAGCAAGTGCAAGAGGAGAACGCCCAGATTGAATTCGCTGATAAGGATTCTCCTGAAAAATGGTATGTTTCAAATATTTATTACTTCTGGAACGTTCCATCGAAGCATCTTTCCCAATCATCAAACGATGATCCACGATTCCATTCTGAATTTGACGGATCGGAGCTACAAGCTTCTTCGGATTCTTATGAGGCGCCAGTTTTTTAAGCCCGTCAATCGTAGGAAGTTCCAGATTGATACTCATACGATCTACTAGATATCCCATATTCGTAATTAACCCATCCGAAGCTCCAGGAATCGCTTTCACATGAATATATCCATTAAAATGATATTTGGTACGAAGCAGATAAATCGCCTGATACATCAATTCCATCGTATAAGTCGGACTCTTTACGATCCCAGAACTTAAAAATAATCCCTCGATATAATTTCTACGATAAAATTCCACAACAAGGGTACAAATCTCTTCTGGAGTAAATGTCGTACGAACCCGGTCATTGCTTACGCGGTTTAAACAATACTTACAATCATAAATGCACTCATTACTAAGCAAGATCTTAAGCAAAGAAACACAACGTCCATCCGAAGAAAAGCTGTGACAGATTCCAGCAGCTTCTGTATTTCCAAGCATGCCTTTCTTTCCGCGGCGATTTGAACCACTGGAAGTACAGGCAACATCGTATTTGGCTGCATCGGCTAAAATCTTCAATTTTTCATTTAAAGATAGATCTTTTGATGAGATTTCCATATCAAACGGCCCCTTTCGAATATATGTTCTAGTTTAACATAAATGAACGTATTTTACAAATTTCCACACCATGGAGCAGTTGCTTTTGGTCATTTTGGAAAACTGCATGTGGTCAGCATGCAGTTTTTTCTATTATGAAAGTTTTTTTAAATTAGAATTTTGGAATACTACATGATTCTCGAATCTTTAATTCGCAAGGCAGAGTAAGTCTCACTGGCACTTGATATTCTAAAAACTCTCCCTTTGCCATCGTGCAAATAAAATGAGCTGCATATTCTCCCATAAATTCTGCAGGCGCATGAATTGTCGTTAATGGCGGGGTAGAAAAACTAGCCACACTGATATCATCAAATCCTACCACGGAAATATCATCAGGTACCTTCAGTCCATTTTCATATAAAGCACGAATTGCACCAAGAGCAATTGGATCACTCGCTGCAAAGACAGCAGTTGGAAGTTTGCTTTCTTTGATCAGCTCGTTCATCATCACATAGCCAGATTCCGCAGAAAATTCCTGCTCCATAAGATATGGTTTATAAGTAATGCCATGTTTTTCACAATACTGAATAAAAGTTTCCTTACGTTCTTCAAAATAAACGGTATTATCTGGAAGATATTCTTTTCCTCCAAGATAAGCAATCTGTTTATGCCCAAGTTTTTTCGAAAGATAATCCAGAGCATCAACCACAGCTTGTTTAAAATCAAGACAGATGGTTGTAGACTGGATTCTTGCAGTTTTCATATCAAGAAAGATGACATTTGGTGTAATGGATGTAAAAGATTCCATCTGTATCTCATTGAATTTCCCAATACAGATCAGGGCATCAACATCTTTTAGTAAATCTTTATAATCGGAATCACTGTGAAAACAACGGATCACACGGATCTGATGGTTTGCACAGTATTTTTCAATTCCAACACGGATGGATTGGTAATAAGGGTCTTCAAGTTCTTCGAACATGGAATACCATTGAAAAATTCCAATGACAGTATCATTTAATGTATTTTTACTAATATTACTAGCTGCATTTTTTTTCTTTATATAATGAAGTTCCTTTGCGATTTTTAATACACGTTCTCTCGTCTGTTCTGTTACACTTAAAGACTCATCCTGGTTGAGAATTCTTGAAACAGTCGCAGAAGAAACCTTTGCTTTCTCGGCAATATCTTTGATTGTAGCCATGACAGATATCCTTTCTACTAAAATTATTTTTGATACGCACATCATTATTTTTCATTATAACAAATATCAGGTAAAAACGAAAGATAAATACGTAGTAAAAAATTACTAAAAATAATCCAGAAAAATTGGTAAATATTTTAGTAAAAAGATATTGTAAAGTTTACTAAAAAGTGTTACTATAAATTTACCAAAAGTAATCGAACAAAAAAAGTAGATCATAAATAAAGCAAAAAAGGAAGGAAAAGAAAACATGGCAGCAAACATTCAGACATTGATTGAGGAATTCAAACAAGGAAAACACAATGACTTATTAAAAGATATTTATGTAGATGATGGAGTGATCGCATATCAGCAGGAACGATACGTGAAAGCATTAGAAGAATTTAAGAATCTTTATGGTGAAAAAGAAGTAGAAATTTACAGTGCTCCAGGAAGAAGTGAAGTAGGTGGAAACCATACAGATCATCAATTTGGGAAAGTTCTTGCAACATCCATTAACTTAGATGCGATCGCGATTACAGCACCATTAGAGGAAGCAGTGATCAATCTGAAATCTGAGGGATATGATCGTATCAAAGTAGATTTAAATTCATTAAATAAAGAAGAGGTAGAAGAAGGAAGTTCACAGGCGTTGATCGCAGGTGTAACGTATAAATTAAAAGAAGAAGGATATCATATCGGTGGATTTGAAGCTTATGTAACAAGTGATGTATTAAATGGAGCGGGAATGTCGTCCTCTGCAGCATTTGAAGTATTGATCGGAAATATTTTATCTGGACTATATAACAATATGAAAATCAGCCCAGTATTCTTAGCACAGGCAGGACAGTTCGCAGAGAATGAATTTTTCGGAAAACCTTGTGGTCTGATGGATCAGATGGCTTCTTCTATTGGAGGACTGATCAATATCGATTTCAAAGATCCAGAAGAACCAGTAATCAAGAAAGTAGATGTCAATTTTGAAGAATATGGACACAGCCTTTGCATTGTGGATACAAAAGGATCACATGCAGATCTTACCGATGACTATGCAGCAATTCCAGAAGAGATGAAAAAGGTTGCAAATTTCTTTGATAAAAAGGTATTAAGAGAAGTAAACAAAGATGATTTTTACTTAAATCTTCCAAAAATCAGAGAAATCCTAGGAGATCGAGCAGTGCTTCGAGCAATGCATTTATTTGAAGAAAATAAACGTGTGGATGAACAGGTGAAAGCTCTAGAAGATGGGGACTTTGAGACATTTAAGAAACTGATCAAAGAATCAGGAGATTCTTCTTTTAAATATTTACAAAATGTATATTCAAGCCATGATCTGACAAACCAGAGTGAATCTATTGGTCTTGCAATCAGTGATATCTGTCTTGGAGATAGAGGAGTCAGCCGTGTGCATGGTGGTGGATTTGCAGGAACAATTCAGGCATTTGTTCCAGATGATATTGTAGGGATGTATAAAAAAAGTGTGGAACATGTTTTTGGAGAAGGTGCTTGTCATGTATTAAAAGTACGTCCTTATGGAGGAATGAAGGTATTATAAGATGGTAGAAATAAAGAAAATCGAAGAAAGAGACAATGGAGTTTGCCTCTTTGAAATAAAAAATGAAGAACTTAGAGTTATTGTAAGTAATTTAGGATGTCATGTATTATCTGTATTTACAAAAGACAGAAATGGAAGTTTTGGAGATGTCGTTCTTGGGTTTGAAAATGTAGAAGACTGTTGGCATGGAGACGGAAGTTACATGGGAGCGATTGCTGGACGTGTTGCAAACCGTATTGGAAATGCTCAGTTTGAACTAAATGGAACAACGTATCATCTGGCAGCAAACAATGGACCAAATTCTCTACATGGTGGAGTGGAAGGATTTAATCAAAAAATATTTAAATATGAATTATTGGAAGACGGAATCCGCTTTATCTATCTCTCAGCAGATATGGAAGAGGGATATCCAGGAAGTCTTTATCTGAAAGTTGTGTACCGTTTATGTGGTAACACATTAAAAATGGAATATGAAGCAGTTTCAGATCAGGATACACTGATCAATATCACAAATCATTCTTACTTTAATTTATCTGCTGGAAAAGATAAAATTTATCATCATCAGTTAAAGGTAAAAGCGGATGAGATTGCATGTGTTGATGAAAACTGTCTTGCCAATGGAACATTTTTAAACGTAGAAAACACACCATTTGACTTTAGAGAATTTCATGAGATCGGGGAACGGATCAACGATGATCATGAACAGTTAAAACTTGCCGGAGGTTATGATCACTCATATATGTTAAAAGATGAAGAAGATCAACTGGTTCTATATGACAAAGAAACTGGAAGAAAATTAACAATGACAACAACCCTTCCTTGCATTCAGGTATACACGGGAAATTTCCTGTCTGGCGGATGCAATGGAAAAGGCGGAAAGCCATATGAAAACAGAGATGGTGTTGCCTTAGAAGCCCAGTTCTTACCAAACTCCATACATATAGAAAAAGAACCAAAGGTAATTTTAAGAAAAGGTGAACAATACGAAGCGGTGACTTCTTATAAATTTGAGGTGGAATAAGATGGATTTGCAAAAAGAAATTAAAAAACTTGTAACTTACGGAGTAGATAAAAAATTAATCGAACCAGAAGATGAGACATATACGATTAATCAGTATTTAGAAGTATTTCGTTTAGATGAATATGATGATCCAGATATCACAGGGGAAGAGATCGTTCTTCCAGAGATTTTAGATCATCTGATCGATGCAGCTTACGACCGCTATATCATCAAAAGTGATGATATCGTGACAAGAGATTTATTTGACACAAAATTAATGGGAATCCTGACACCAAAGCCAAGCCAGGTCATCAAAGAATTTCGTACCTATTACGAAGAGAGTCCAAAGAAAGCAACTGAGTTTTTCTATGAATTCAGCCAGGATACCAACTATATCCGAAGAGATCGCGTCAAAAAAGATATGAAATGGAAAGTAAATAGTCCATATGGAGATATTGATATCACGATCAATCTCTCCAAACCAGAGAAAGATCCGAAAGCGATCGCAGCAGCGAAAAATGCCAAACAAAGTTCTTATCCAAAGTGCCAGCTTTGCATGGAAAATGAAGGATATGCCGGAAGGATCAATCATCCGGCAAGACAGAATCACAGAATCATGCCGCTAACAATCAATGACAGCAAATGGGGATTTCAGTATTCTCCATATGTATACTATAACGAACATTGTATCGTATTTAATGGACAGCATGTGCCAATGAAGATTGATAAAGCAGCATTTATAAAACTATTTGACTTTGTAAAACAGTTTCCACATTATTTCCTTGGATCCAATGCCGACCTTCCAATCGTTGGAGGTTCCATCTTAACACATGATCATTTCCAGGGCGGACATTATGAATTCGCCATGGAACGAGCAGAGATCGAGAAAGAATTTGTAATCCCCGGATATGAAGATGTTAAAGCAGGAATCGTTCACTGGCCATTATCTGTCATCCGTATTCAGAGCAAAGATGAGAAACGACTCATTGATCTTGCGGACTATATTTTGAAAAAATGGCGTGGATACACCGATGAAGAAGCATACATCTTTGCAGAGACAGACGGAGAACCACACAATACGATCACACCGATCGCACGTAAGAAAGGCGACATGTACGAATTGGATCTGACACTTCGTAACAACATTACAACTAAAGAATGCCCATTAGGACTTTACCATCCACATAACGAGTATCATCATATCAAGAAAGAAAATATCGGACTGATCGAAGTTATGGGATTAGCAGTTCTTCCATCCAGATTAAAAGGAGAGATGGAACAGCTTGCCAAATGTCTGGTAAAAGGAGAAGAAGTTGGTCAGTATGAGGAACTAAAAAAACATGTTCCTTGGGTCAATGAAATCAAAGAAAAATATCAGGATATCAACAAAGAGAATGTAGAAGGTATCTTAAAAGAAGAAATTGGACAGGTCTTTGTCAAAGTTTTGGAAGATGCCGGAGTTTATAAATGTGATGAAGAAGGAAGAAAAGCATTTGACCGCTTTATTGCAAGTTTGTAATAAGACAAATGAATGCAAGGCAATGGTGAAATTGTAAAAATTTCAGAAAGGAAGTAACAGATGAAAATATTAGTATTAGGCGGTGCTGGATACATCGGATCTCATACAGTCTATGAACTGATCGACGCAGGAGAAGAAGTCGTGATCATTGATAATCTGGAAACAGGACATATCGAGGCAGTTCATCCAAAAGCAAAGTTTTACAAAGGTGACTTAAGAGATAAAGATTTTGTAGACAGTGTACTGGATCAGGAAAAAGATATTGATGCAGTGATTCATTTTGCAGCAAATTCTCTGGTTGGAGAAAGTATGGTAGACCCATTAAAATATTACGACAACAACCTTTGTGGAACAAAGACAATGGTACAGTCCTTGGTAGAACATGGTATCGATAAGATCGTATTTTCCTCAACAGCAGCGACTTATGGAGAACCAGAAAAGGTACCAATCGTGGAGACAGACCGCACAGAACCTACCAATACTTATGGAGAGACAAAACTTTCCATGGAAAAAATGTTCAAATGGGTTGGACGTGCACATGGCCTTCGTTATGTATCTTTAAGATACTTTAATGCATGTGGAGCACATGTCAGTGGACAGATTGGTGAAGATCATAATCCAGAAACACATTTGATCCCATTGATCTTACAGGTGCCAAATGGAAAAAGAGAAGCAATCAGTATCTTTGGAACTGATTATGATACAAAAGATGGAACTTGTGTAAGAGATTATATTCATGTAACAGATCTTGCACAAGCACATATTCTGGCAGTGAAATACTTAATGGAAGGAAATGAAAGTAATATCTTCAACCTTGGAAATGGTGTTGGATTTACCGTAAAAGAAGTGATCGAAACAGCCAGAAAAGTGACAGGAAAGCCAATCAAGGCTGTGGAAGAAGGAAGAAGAGCTGGAGACCCGGCTGTCTTAATTGCTTCCAGTGAAAAAGCGAAGAATATCCTTGGCTGGAAGCCAGAACATGCAGATCTTGAAGAAATCATCGCAACTGCATGGAAATGGCACAGCAGCCACCCCGAAGGATATTGTTCAGTTCAAGAAGACAAATAACTCTTTTTGAACCATAAATCATCCCCGTACCGTTTAGAGCATGTTACCTGGCTCTGGGCGGTACTTTTTTTTCATAGGAAATTTCAATGAAATAAGAAAGGATGTAAAATGTTTGTTACTTTGTTCAAATAAAAAATGAAATGGTGTATACTAAGGAAAGCAGTAAGATAAAAGAAGGAGCATAAGACGATGAAACGTTTACTAGGATATTTAAGACAGCATCTGGCAGAAACAATTCTTGCACCAGTATTTAAGATGTTAGAAGCAAGTTTTGAATTGTTTGTGCCTTTAGTTGTTGCACGAATGATCGATACAGGGATCGGTCATCAGGATACATCATATTTATGGAAGATGGGAGGATTACTGATCTTACTTGGTGTAGTTGGGTTTGGGTTTTCAATTACAGCACAGTATTTTGCAGCAAAGTCGGCAGTTAACACAGGTCGGGCGATGAGAAGTGATCTGTTTGCTCATATAAATAAATTTTCTTATCAAGAGATTGACCAGATCGGGACCTCGACATTGATCAACCGCATGAGTAACGATATCAATCAGGTGCAAAATGGAGTGAATATGTTCCTGCGTCTGTTTCTGCGTTCACCGTTTGTTGTGTTTGGAGCGATGGTCATGGCGTTTACGGTAGATTATAAAGCAGCGATATCCTTTGTATTTACGATTCTTGGTTTAGCAATTGTTGTTGGTTTGATCTTATGGATTACCATGCCAAAATATCGAAAGGTACAAAAACAGGTTGATGAAGTATTAAAAAGTACCAGAGAAAATCTGCTTGGAATTCGTGTGATTCGAGCCTTTAACCGACAGAAAAATGAAGAAGAAACCTTTCGGAAACAAAGCACGATCCTTTATAAGAAACAGATTCATGTAGGAAAGATTTCTGCAATGCTAAACCCACTGACCTATGTGATCATCAATTTAGGAATCATTGCAATTCTTTGGTCAGGTGGGAAACAAGTAAATCTTGGATATCTAAGTCAAGGACAGATCATTGCACTGATCAATTATATGTCACAGATCCTTGTAGAATTAGTCAAACTTGCGAATCTGTTGATCTTATTATCAAGAGCACTGGCAAGTTTAGACAGAGTAAATCAGATCTTTGAGATGCAGCCATCTATGAAGGAAGAAGGACGATGTGAAACTGGCAGATCAAAAGACCAGCCAATCCTTGAGTTTCAGAATACATCCTTTGCCTATCATGGTTCCAGAACGGATGCAATCCGTCCATTTGACCTTTCAGTGAAAGAAGGAGAGACGATTGGTGTGATCGGTGGTACAGGATCAGGAAAGAGTACCTTGGTTTCTCTGATCGCAAGATTATATGATGCAACAAGCGGAAAGATTTTATACCGTGGAGTTGATGAGAAAGAATTAAAACCCGAGTATATTCGAAAGAAAATCGGATTTGTACCACAGAAAGCTTCTCTATTTGAAGGAAGTTTACGTGACAATATGAAATGGGGAAAAGAAGATGCTACCGATGAGGAAATCTATCAGGCATTGGATACCGCTCAGGCAAGAGAATTCGTGGATCAGAAAGGCAAAGGATTAGACCTTATGATCGAGCAGAATGGAGAAAATCTATCTGGCGGGCAGAAACAGAGGTTAACGATTGCAAGAGCATTAGTCAGAAATCCAGAAATCTTAATCTTAGACGACAGTGCGTCCGCACTTGACTTTGCAACCGATGCAAGGCTTCGAAAAGCGATCAAAGAAGATACCGATAATATGACAGTCTTTCTTGTATCCCAGAGAGTATCAACGATCCGCAATGCAGACCATATCTTAGTTTTAGAAGATGGGGAAGTTGCTGGAATCGGAACACATGAACAGTTGTTGAAAGACAATCAGGTATACAAAGAAATCTGTGCATCACAGATGGCAGGAGAGGAGGCATAAGACCATGAAGAAAGACAAAAAACAAAAGACATTACAAAGAATCATGGAATATATGAAGCCATATCGGTTTTTGATCTTTGCGTCTTTGGTGTTGGCGGTGGTCAGTGTGGCGTTGACGCTTTATGTTCCGATTCTGACAGGACAAGGTGTGGATTGCATTATATCAAAAGGAAATGTTGATTTTACAAGATTGATAAGTATCATAAAAACGATCATGATCTGTATCGTATTAACGGCAGCAGCCCAGTGGCTGATGAATCATGTCAATAACCAGATTACATATAAGATAGGAAAAGATTTAAGGATTCAAGCATTTGAACAGTTACAGAAACTGCCATTATCTTATGTCGATGCACATTCCTCAGGAGATCTGATCAGCCGTATCGTCACAGATATCGACCAGTTTACAGATGGATTATTACTTGGATTTACACAGTTATTTACCGGCGTAATCACGATCATTGGAACCATCTGCTTTATGCTTGGGATCAATCCATGGATTACATTGGTGGTTGTTGTCTTAAGTCCGTTTTCTTTTTTGATCGCAAGCTTTATTTCCAAACGAAGTTTCAATATGTTTCAGAAACAGTCACAGACCAGAGGAAAGATGACAGGGTTTGTCAATGAAATGCTTGGAAATATTAAAGTAGTCAAAGTGTTTGATCATGGAGAGAAGGCACAAGAAGAGTTTGATCAGATTAATGATGATCTTGCTTATTATTCCCTGCGAGCAACCTTTTTCTCATCTATCACAAATCCGGCAACCAGATTTATGTATTCAGGAATCTATGCGGGAGTAGCAATCGCAGGGTGTATCAGTGTCATTCGTGGAAGTATCAGTGTTGGTCAGTTATCAAGTTTCTTAAGTTATACAAGTCAGTATACAAAACCGTTTAATGAGATTACAGGTGTTATTACAGAATTCCAGAATTCCTTAGCTTCTGCGGCACGAGTGTTTGAATTATTAGATGAAGAACCAATGATCCCGGATGCCGAAGATGCGAAAGTGTTGCATGATGTCAAAGGAAATGTAGAATTAGAGCATGTCGATTTTTCTTATGTGAAAGAAGTGCCTTTAATTCAGGACTTTAATTTAAAAGTAGAACCAGGACAGAGAATTGCAATCGTCGGGCCGACAGGATGTGGAAAGACAACATTGATCAATCTGTTAATGCGTTTTTATGATGTAAATACAGGATCGATCAAAGTTGAAGGTGATGACATTCGTGATGTTACAAGAGAAAGCTTAAGATCAAGTTATGGAATGGTTTTGCAAGAAACATGGTTAAAAGCAGGTACGATCCGTGAAAATATCTGTTATGGAAAATCAGATGCTACAGAAGAAGAGATGATAACAGCGGCAAAAGAAGCCAATGCTCATGGATTTATTGAGAGAATGCCAGATGGATACGATACAGTCATTACGGAAGGCGGTGGAAATCTTTCTCAAGGACAGAAACAGCTGCTTTGTATTGCAAGAATTATGTTAAGCCTTCCACCAATGCTGATCTTAGATGAAGCGACATCATCCATCGATACGATGACAGAGATCCGAATTCAGAGAGCATTTGAGACGATGATGAAAGGAAGAACAAGTTTTATCGTAGCACACAGATTATCAACGATCCAGAATGCTGATGTGATCTTGGTTATGGAGAATGGACATATCTTAGAGCAGGGAACTCACGAGGAACTTTTAGAGAAAAATGGTGCATATGCCAGATTATATAACAGCCAGTTTGCACCAGTATAAAGATGGAAAAATTTGTACCAGTATAAAAAGATGGAAGAAATATAAATGGAAGAAAAAGTACAAAGGAAAAAGAAAAGATTACTTTATTTATTTGTGCAGACGTTTTACTTAAGCGCATTTACATTTGGAGGCGGTTATGTGATCATCTCTTTACTTCAGAGGAAGTTTGTTAACGAATATCATTGGATCGAGGAAGAAGAAATGCTTGATCTGGTTGCAATCGCACAGTCAGCACCTGGACCGATCGCAGTGAATGGTGCGATTGTTATTGGCTACAAACTGGCAGGAATCCCTGGGGTATTGGTAAGTGTATTAGGAGCAATTCTGCCGCCATTTGTGATCATATCTGTGATTTCGGTGTTTTATGAGATCTTTCGGGATAACAAGATTGTCTCATCGATGCTGTCAGGAATGCAGGCAGGGGTTGCAGCAGTGATTATCAGTGTTGTCTATGAGATGGCACAAGGACAGAGTAAAAAAGATAATAGAATAGAACTTGCTATTATTATGGCAGCTGCGTTTGTTGCGAACTATTTCTTAAAGATCAGTGTGATCTACATTATTCTTATATGTATTGGAATAGGAGTCGTGCAATATGTGATAAAAAGAAGGAGCATGGGAGGCCGAGAATGATTTATCTTCAGTTATTTTTAAGTTTCCTAAAGATTGGGGCATTCAGTTTTGGAGGCGGCTATGCAGCAATGCCGATGATACAGCAGCAAGTAGTAGCAACACATCACTGGCTTTCTGTATCAGAATTTGGTGATCTCGTGACAATTTCACAGATGACACCAGGACCAATCGCAGTGAATGCGGCGACTTTCGTAGGAACAAGGATTGCAGGATGGCCAGGAGCTATAAGTGCAACGATTGGATGCGTATTTCCATCGTGTGTGATCGTTACAGCTATCGCATATGTTTATGTGAGATTCCGGCACATGGAAGGATTACAAACAGTCTTAAATACATTAAGACCAGCGGTGATTGCGTTGATTGCTACATCAGGAATTACGCTTTTTACACAAGCAGTCTTTCAGGGAAATTTGATCGCATGGAATTGTATCAACTGGCTTCAGGCTGGGATTTTCCTTTTATGTATGTACTTGTTGATCATAAAGAAGAAAGATCCGATTATTGTGATGGTGCTTGCAGGCGTTCTTCATGTGGCAGGCGGTCTGATTTTTGGAAATATATAAAACGATAGGAAGTGACAGGTTTGAGCAAGATACAAGAAGCAAAGAAACTATTAAAACAATATTTTGGATATGATGAATTCCGTAAAGGGCAACAACAGTTGATCGAAGCAACATTAAATGGTCAGGATGTCTTAGGGATCATGCCGACAGGAGCAGGAAAATCTCTCTGCTTTCAGATTCCGGCATTGATGATGGATGGGATCACACTCGTGATCTCGCCATTGATCTCCTTAATGAAAGATCAAGTTGGGACACTCAATCAGGCAGGAATCCACGCAGCATTTTTAAACAGTTCTCTGACACAGGGACAGTATCATACCGCATTAAAATATGCGATGCAGGGAAGATACAAGATCATCTATGTGGCACCAGAACGCTTGGAAACAGAAGGTTTTATCAATTTTGCGCTAAATAGTGGAGTGAAGATATCAATGTTGGCAGTTGATGAGGCACATTGTGTGTCTCAGTGGGGGCAGGATTTCAGACCAAGTTATCTAAAAATTCTGGAATTTTTAAAGAAACTTCCGTATCGTCCTGTACTGACTGCATATACAGCAACAGCGACAGCAGAAGTCAGGGATGATATTATGGATATTTTGAATTTGAGAGATCCATTTGTATTAACGACAGGATTTGACCGGGAGAATCTTTACTATGCAGTAAAACGCCCACGGGATAAGTATAGAGAATTACTAAGTTATTTAAAAGAAAAAGAAGAAAAAATGCCAGGAAGCAGCGGGATCATTTACTGTCTGTCTAGGAAAAATGTTGAGGAAGTCTGCTATCAGTTAAGAGAAGATGGATTCTCCGTGACAAGATATCATGCAGGGTTATCGGATGAAGAACGAAAGGAAAATCAGGAAGATTTTATCTATGACAGAAAGCAGATCATGGTAGCGACGAATGCCTTTGGAATGGGAATTGATAAGCCAGACGTTCGTTTTGTTGTCCATTATAACATGCCAAAGAACATGGAAAGCTATTATCAGGAAGCAGGAAGAGCCGGACGAGACGGAGAACCTGCGGAATGTATCTTATATTACGCTCCGATTGATAATCGCACCAATCGTTTTCTTATTGAAAATGGAGAAGAGAATGAAGAACTAGATGCGATCACAAAACAGATTGTGATGGAAAGAGACTGGGAGAGACTTCGCCAGATGACATTTTACTGTTATACGAAGGAATGTTTACGCCATTATATCTTAAAATATTTTGGTGAGCAGACAAGCGGCTATTGTGGAAACTGTTTAAACTGTTTGACCGAATTTGAAGCAATCGATGCGACAATGGAAGCGAAAGCGGTCATTGAATGTATCAGAGATTGTTACAGAGATTTTGGGTTATCCACGATTGTTGATATTTTAAAAGGATCTAAGAGTCAGAAAGTTTTAAACCGTCATTTAGATGAGAATTCACAATATGGAGTATTAGTAGCAGAAAGTATTGCAAAAATTCGCCAGATCATCAATGAGATGTTAGTTTACGGATATCTTGAGATGACAGATGATGAATATCCAGTTTTAAGTGTTGCGGATGTTACGGAGATTAATGATGACTGGAAATTTGAGATCAAGATTCCAAAAGAAGTCGAAGAAGAGAAAGAAGAACGCAAAGTTAAGACAAAGAAACGAAAGAAAGCAGGAGCTGTGGCAGCACTTGCAGAGGGAGATACAGATCTGTTTGAAGCATTACGCGAACTTAGAAGAACGATCGCATCCGAACAGAAAATCCCGCCATATATGGTATTCTCCGATAAGACATTGGTACATATGAGTACGATGAAACCTTCTAATGATGAGGAAATGTTAGAAGTCAATGGAGTCGGAGAACATAAGCTTCAGAAATATGGCGAACGTTTTTTAAATGAAATTCAGAAATATAAATAAAATGATGTAAGTGTCAAAAGTATAAATTGCGTTTGTGCTTGCACAAATAAGCGATTTATACTTATTGACACGCCGAACAACGAGAACGGAATAAAATGGTGTGAACACGCCATTTTATGGGAGTTCGAGGTGTTCGAGGATTGTGGAATTGCGAAGCAATGGAACAATCCGGGTACATCAGAGAGTGGCAAAATTTACTTTTGACACTCTCATCATAAAATACATAGATAATAGGAAAAGGAAATCCGTATGAACTATTTTGAAACAAATTTAGAAGAAATATCAAGATCCATACAGTTGCTTGTGCAGATATTTGAATATCAAGTGTTTGAACTTCAAGTCGAAGAAAAAGATGAAAATCAAACAGGATATGTTCCATATATGATGAACGATGCAATTGAGTGTTATCTAAGTTTTCATGGACTTCGTATCTCTGGAAAATATGATAAAGACTATGAAGGAGAGATGTGGGCACAACTGGAAGAACGAGAAGGTCGTTATGGGTTGATCGTTCATCAGGGAGAAGAAAGTGTTTTTACAATGTGGTTTGATGAGATCATGGAACATACGAACTGTTACCGGTATCATGAAATCGGACATTTCTGGAGAGAAGGAGCTGAGCAGTGGCGCCAGCTAGTCTATATGATCGGAACGATCCGTGAAAAATACCGTTTTCTAGGAGAAGAAGTATGCAATGATCAAGAAATGGAAATTATGTCACTGATCGAATTTGCACCATTTTATTACTATTTCCCAATCAATGAAGATCCAGAAGAATGGTATGAGAAAAGCGAAGAAGGCCTATGGTGTATGAGAAATCTTGCTATGCAGGCAGGCGATAAAGATTATTTAAAATGGATTGATAAATATGAGAAGCACCCAACCAAACGAATGGAGATGACGCTTGCAAAGAAACTGCAAGATCCAAAGAGACAAGATTTATATGAATTGATCTGTGAGAAAGTCTGCAATGCTTCTGATTCATATCCAGCAAGAAATTACGGAGAAAGAATCAATGAGAAGATTCAACGATACAGGGAACAGGTTGATAAAAAACTGAAAGAACAAGGATTTATGGGAACTTATCCACAGTATGAAAGTGAACATTTATGGGTGCAGGTAACAGAAGAACATCCGTTTACGATCTTGGAATCCGAAGATTTTAAATTTAAGATTCAATTGATGATCTCGGAATGCAGAGATAAGCATCCACGGAAAAACGCAGGTTTCTTCAATGGATGGGGAAGAAATGGTAAAATAAAAAGACTCGATTTTTAATCACGAAAATCGAGTCTTTTCTTTCACGGATTTATTTATTCTTCAGCCGCTTCTTCGTCTTCATCCTCAGGTGCAACTTCTGGTTCTGCGATGTTAACGACCAGAGTATCTTCTGGTGTAACAAGAGAAATCTTGCTGTTAGCAGCTAATGGCAGGTCTTTGACATGAATCATATCACCAACATTGTACTGTGTTAAGTCAATCTCAACTTTTTCAACGATGTCAGCTGGGAATGCTTTGTATTCAATCTCAGATAAAGACTGTTCAACGATACCATTCTGTACAGCATCTTCGTTTAATAATTCGATTGCAGCAGTTGTGTGGATCTTTTCGTCAGCAACTAATGCCTGGAAGTTGATAAACATTGTTTCGTTTTTCATGGCATTGTAGTCGATTTCTTTTACGATGGCGTCTACATTTTCTCCGTCAACAAGTAAAGTAATGTGAGCTCCTTTTTTGTTATCCTTTAAGAATTTCGCAGCTTCACGGGAATCAACTTTCAATGGAATGGAATTTTCGATATCTCTGCCAAACAGATTTCCGATAACATAACCTTCTTTTCTTAATTTTTTAGCCTTTGTTTTCAAATCTCTTTTTTCTGCAGTTAATGTGTTCATAAAAGTTCCTCCTTGAAAAAACATTAAGATATTGTGCATCTTATGGTATAACACCGGAAGTTCTTTCTATTAATAAGAACGTATATACACAAAAAGAGCTTCCGGTGTAGTGGAAGCTCTTGCTGTATCGTAGGTGTTTCTATGCACTTGAGTTTATTATACCACTACTTTCTCATTTTTAAAGGGGTAAAAATAATGTATTTTTAAAAGAACAAAACGGCTTCTTAGTATCGTTTTTGTCACTTCATAGAACACAAAAACATATATTAATAGAAGAAAAAAGAAAGGAAAAAAGACTGTGATTTATGATTTTGCCGTCATTGGCGGTGATATGAGACAGGTATATTTAGCCAATTATCTAAAAAATCAAAGATATCAGGTTATCACATATGCAACAAAAAAGGACGGTCTGGAATGTAAAGAAGGTAAAAACTTTGAAACTGTCATAAGCGAGTCAAGAAATATTATCGGACCTATCGTTTTTTCAAAAAATGAGGAGATTACAAGTAGTTATAAAAATAAAAAGATGCCAGTGGAAACACTGCTTCAAAAAATGACAAAAGAACAGATCTTATTTGGTGGCTGCATCAGTGAAGAAATTCAAAATGAATGTGAACAAAAAGAAATCGAAGCATTTGACTTTATGAAAATGGACGATGTCGCCATCTACAATGCGATCGCAACGGCAGAAGGTGCCATTATGGAAGCAATCAAGATGCAGCCGATCAATCTGCATAAAAGCCGGTGTCTGGTGCTTGGATATGGAAGATGTGCGAAAGTTCTGGCGGCCAAACTAAAAGGAATGGATGCACAGGTAACGGTCTGTGCCAGAAATAAAACAGCAAGAAGTCTTGCAAAATCTTTTGGACTTGAAGTTATAGATTTTACGGATTTGAAACGGCGAATCTGTCAATATGATTACATTTTTAACACTGTCCCAAAACAGATCCTAAAAGAAGATATCTTAAGGAAGATTTCCAAAGAATCCTGCATCATAGATATTGCATCCTATCCGGGAGGAACAAACCACAAAACAGCAGAAAAACTTGGAATCTGTGCAAAGTTATGCCAAAGTCTTCCAGGTATTTATTCTCCAAAATCTTCCGGGATGATGCTTGCAAAAAAAGTTTTAGAAATCAGTGGAGAGATCAAACATGGTATTAAAAAATAAAAGAATTGGCGTTGGAATGACAGGTTCCTTTTGCACTTACGCAAAAGCCTTTGAACAGATCGACCGTTTATTAGAAGAAGGTGCAATCCTGCAAACGATCTTTTCCGATACATCACAGCATATCAAATGCAGGTTTGGAAAAGGAGAGGAGTTTGTGAAAAAAGCATACGATATGACAGGAAATGAACCAATGAAAACGATCGAGGAAGCCGAGATCATCGGGCCAACCGGCTGTCTTGATGTCTTAGTCTTGATGCCATGTACTGGAAATACGATGGCGAAACTAGCCAATGGAATTACAGATACCCCCGTTTTGATGGCTGCAAAAGCCCAGCTAAGGAATGAAAAGCCGGTTGTTATTTCCCTGGCAAGTAATGATGCTCTTGGTATGAATCTTAAGAATATTGGGAATCTACTAAATCATAAGCATATTTATTTTGTGCCATTCGGACAGGACGATCCGATTAAGAAGCCAAACTCTATGATCGCGGACACAAGACTGTTAACTCCCACGATCTTACAGGCACTAAAAGGCAGACAATATCAGCCGATTCTCATTGATCATAAAAAATAAAAAGAGGTATCATCTATGTGTGGAATTGCAGGATTTCTAAATCCCGGAAATAATCATCAGAAAACAGAAAAAGAAAAGTATGAGATCATAAAGAAAATGAATGAAGCCCAGCACCATAGAGGTCCAGATGATAAAGGAACATTTCTGGAAAATGGCTGTGCATTAGGGCATGTGCGGTTATCCATTCTTGATCTTTACAGAGGCCATCAACCTATGTGTAAAAAAAGAGAAGGAAATACCTATGTCATCATCTTAAATGGCGAGATCTATAACATGAAACCATTAAAAGAACAACTGATCAAAGAAGGAGAAGCCTTTGCGACAACCAGTGATACGGAAGTTGTATTAACTGGATATATCAAATATGGAATTTCTTATATAGAACAGTTAAATGGAATCTTTGCTATTGCCTTGTGGGATGGAAAGAAGCAGAAATTATATTTGATCAGAGACCGTGTTGGAGTCAAACCACTGTTTTACACAAAACAGGGAGAAACATTGATCTTTGCATCAGAGATCAAAGGCTTGTTTGCATATCCGGGAGTGAAACCAATCATTGACAGGGAAGGTCTTTGTGAAGTCTTTGGATTAGGACCTGCAAAATCCTATGGAAAAGGAGTTTTCAAAGATATCTATGAAGTTCTTCCAGGGCATTTCTTGGAATATGACAAGAAAGGATTTAAGGATCATGCATATTGGAAGTTAGAAGCAAAAGCACACAAAGACAGCAAAGAAGATACGATCGAACATACAAGATGGTTGATCCATGATGCGGTTGAAATGCAGATGCTATCGGACATTTCGATCAGTACCTTTTTATCAGGTGGAGTGGACAGCAGCCTTGTCACAGCAATCTGTGCGAAAAAGCTTCAAAAAGAAGGAAAAAACTTAAACACATTTTCTTTTGATTTTGTAAATAACCATCAATATTTCAGATCAAACTCCTTCCAGCCAAGTGAAGACCGTCCTTGGGTTGATAAGATGGTGGATTTTGCAAAGACAAATCACAGATATCTTGAATGTGACAATGAAAATATGATTGAAAATCTATATAAAGCAGTCGATGCAAGAGATCTTCCATGTATGGCGGATGTGGAATCCTCGATGCTATATTTCTGCTCCAAAGTTGTAAAATACAACAAAGTCACATTAACAGGAGAGTGTGCCGATGAGATTTTCGGCGGGTATCCATGGTTTCACAAAGAGGAATGTTTCAAAGCAGATATCTTCCCATGGTCTATGGATATGGCACCAAGGAAAATGCTGCTAAATGATGATATCTTACAGAAAGTGGATTTAGAATCTTATGCAAGAACAGCTTATCAAAAGACGATCAATGAAACACCAAAGCTTTACGGAGAAGATCAGACAGAAGCCAGAAGAAGGCAGATTTCTTATCTGAATCTAAGGTGGTTTATGGTAACCTTAATGGATCGCATGGACCGCACCAGTATGCATTGCGGATTAGAAGCACGAGTTCCATTTGCAGATCACAGGATTGTAGAATACTTATATAATGTTCCATGGGAGTTAAAATGTCTAAATGGTGTGGTAAAAGGATTGTTAAGAGCAGCAGGAGAAGAAACTCTGCCAGATGAAGTCTTATACCGCAAGAAAAGTCCATATCCAAAGACCTATGATCCAAACTATGAAAAACGCTTATCAGAAGAACTTCTAAAAGTCATGGCAAAAAAAGAAGCACCGATCAAAGAACTGATCGATGCATATAAACTAAGCCGATTCTTAGACAGCCCGAAAGATTACGGCAAACCATGGTATGGACAGCTGATGGCAGGTCCACAGATGATCGCTTATCTTCTGCAAATCAATTACTGGCTGGAAAAATACCAGATTACATTGGATCTTAGATAGCCAAATATTGATAGATCGTTCGATATCAACAAGATAATCAGACTAGATCAATGCAAAATATCTAAGAATATAAAGCCATCCAGTCACCGTAAAGGCACTAAACATCGTTGTCAACATCACAACGCTGGAAGATAAAGTTCCTTCATGCCCCATATTTTTCGCCATAACAAAACTGCTCACGGTCGTTGCAGAACCAAGCATGATAAGGATTGCTACAAGTTTATCTGTACGGAATCCAAGTTTCACTGCAATCGGAAGGAAAATAGCACAAAGTCCAACAAGTTTCATAAAAGCAGCAATGGCCGATGGTTTGAGCTTTCCGAAAGCTTTTTTGATATCAAATGTAGCTCCCATCGCCATTAATCCCATAGGAGTGGCAACATTTCCAATGCTTGAAATAACCTTTTTCGGGATTGCAGGCATTGGAATTTTTAATGCAGACCAGACAAGACCTGCGACGATTCCGATCAGGATTGGGTTTGTAACGATTCCTTTGATCGTTTTTTTCACAACAGTACGGTCAAGACCACTCTGACCGGGTTTAAATACAGATAAAACGATGACAGCCATCATATTATAGAGTGGCACACTTCCAATGATCATCAAAGGAGCCATTCCAGCATTTCCATAAATATTCTGAATAAATGCGATTCCAAGAAGGGCAGCACTGCTTCGGTAAGCTGCCTGAATAAATTCTCCACGGATCGATTTATCACCAATCCCACAAGAGATCAGAAAAGAAATCGTAATGCTGATTAAAGTAGCGAAAAAACAAAACAGAACAAACTTAATATCCCATACCTTTGAAAAATCAACGGTTGCAAGATCTTCAAATACCAGAACAGGCAATGGAACCATAAATACAAATTTATTCATTTTAGAAGCAAAAACGTCATCAATCCAGCCAATCTGTTTAAAGATGAGTCCTAAGATCATCATCACAAAGACTGGAACGGTGGCATTTAAGCTGAAGATCAGATTTTCCATATAAAATAATTACTCACTTTCTGTAGTATAAGCTGAGGTTTTCTTTGGTGTGATCAGATAGCGATAGACAAAGTGTTTTACTGTAACAAAATGTTTTCTTGCCCATACAAGACAAAATCCACTGAATACAGGCAGAAAACACACCAGAGAACCAGCCTGTCCCAAATTTTTGCAGGACAGATAAGAAACGATAACACCAAAATGGAAACTAAGCAAAACACAAGCGAAGAACTTCCATTTTCTCAAGGCATCAGGATCCTTACTGCATAGATATTCTGTCATGGATGTCGTAAACTGACGTAGGTTATTCGTAGAGAAGATCGTAGAGCAGGTAAATCCATCGCCGCCTTTAAATGAACACCACTGGATCGCCATCGCAAAATACAGCGGATAAAGGGCTATAAAATCATTTAGATCAGATGGAAGAAATGCAACGATCAAAGCAGCCATTGCATCTATAAAAAGACTGACATAAGGAAGATGCAGTCTTGTAAATTTTGGTAAGATCACTGTCAGTGACAACGCAAACATATAGATAAAAACACCAAGAAGCCTTACAAAAAAATTAGCATCCGGATGTCCTGCAAAGTCTGCAAACACAGAAATCAGATTCGAAGTCTGCGCAGAACCAAAGAGTTCATGATGGTTAAGGATCGCAAAACCACCAAGAAATCCACCAACAATTGCCATATTAAAATGAATCCATCGATCCATATCCCTACTACACATGAAAAAACCAGCTTTCTTAAAAATATTTCCAAAATATTATATAACCATATGAAAAAATTGTAAAGATAAGGGAAAGTATAAAATATAGTCAATAGTCAGTCAAAGATTGTCTTTTTTATATAAAATGATGTGGGTGTCAAAAGTCATATTTTAAAAATGCATTTTACATTACATAATAGATGATTGTTCTTTGATAACTGAATAAAACTATGTTTTTACGGATCAGGCAGTTAAATGGAAATTCCCTATCGCCTATGCGGTCTCAAATGCTCTGCATTTAAGTTTGCCTTGGAGATGTCTGTGTATACGAGAAAAACGAAATCATAGAATAAAAGCTCCAGAACCATTGAAATTTTGCCGTTGTTTTGAACGGTTCGCAGCTAGCTTGGTGCGTTGTTTGAGCGTAGCGAGTTACGCAAGGAAAGCTAGCGAATCAGCGACCGTTCAAAACAGCGAGCATAAATTTCTGGTCTGGAGCTTTTATTCTATGATTTCGTTTTTCTCATATACATTGAACACTTATTCAAATAACTATTTCGCGATCATTTCCATAATCTCATTACTTCTCTGGACAAACTTCGTCATTTCTTCAGGAGCTAAAGTCGTATGGCTTAACATCGCAAGATCATATAACTGTTCGCAAATGATCTTCGCATTGTCGGCATCTCCATGCTCAAACAGATATTTCACAAGTGTATTATTTGCATTCAGAGTAAGAACCTGTGCAGGTGCACCAAACATATTAGGGTCCATACCTGGCATTGCATACATCTTCATCATATCCTGCATACGTCTGCTTTCTTCAGATAAAGTGATGATAGAAGAGATCTTCGCATCTTTTAATTTATCAACATGAACTTCAAGATTTTCTTTATTTAAAGTCTTTCTAAACAGATCAGTTAAAGAAGTCTTGATATCTTCTAATTCTTTTTCATCTACATCTTCTTTTAAAGCATCTTCGACATCCGCATCGATACGTTTAAACTTGATATGCTGGTTCTGCTGTTCGATCTGTGTGATAAATGCAGAATCAATGTTGTGGCTTAAGATCACAGCATCCATACCCTGTTCTTTAAACATGTTGATGTACTGGCTCTGCTGAACTTCGTCTGTGATGTAATATAAAGTTGTTACATCATCGTCATTTGCAGGAGCAGGAACAAGGTCGCTTAATGTTACATATTTGTGTTCCATGTTTTTAAATAAGATGTAATCTTTGATCTTATCTGCAAATTTCTGGTCACGGATAAATCCAAACTTGATAAATGGACTGATATCATCCCAGTATTTTTCATAAGATTCACGGTCTGTCTTGCACATACCAGTTAACTTATCAGCAACTTTCTTTGTGATGTAATCAGAAATCTTCTTCACAAAACCATCATTCTGAAGAGCACTTCTTGATACGTTCAGTGGAAGGTCTGGACAATCGATCACACCTTTTAATAACATTAAGAATTCAGGGATAACTTCTTTGATATTATCGGCGATAAATACCTGGTTGTTATATAACTTAATGGTGCCTTCGATAGAATCATATTCTGTGTTGATCTGAGGGAAGTAAAGGATACCTTTTAAGTTAAATGGGTAATCCATGTTCAGATGAATCCAAAATAGTGGTTCTTTAAAGTCATGGAAGACTTTGTGATAGAATTCTTTGTATTCTTCATCCGTACATTCATTTGGACGTTTGTTCCAAAGTGGATTTGTATCACTTAAGGAAACTGGACGTTTGTTGATCTTTACAAGATCTTTGGCTGGAGATACTTCAACAGTCTCTTTTGTACCGTCCTCGTTTTCTTTTTCTTCTGTTTTTGCATCTTCGTGGATATGTTCTACAACGACATCATCATCTTTTACCTGATCTTCAGGGATTGTCTCAAATTCCTGTTCGGCACCTTCTACAGATAAGAAGATCTCTGTTGGCATGAAAGAGCAGTATTTTTCGATGATCTCTCTTGCACGATATTCATTTGTAAATTCTGTGCTTTCTTCATTTAAGAATAAGGTGATCTCTGTACCGACTGTCTCTTTTGTACCAGTTGCCATTGTATATTCTGTACCACCGTCACAAGTCCAGTGAACAGGTTCAGCTCCTTCTTTATAAGAAAGAGTATCAATCGTAACTTCGTCCGCTACCATAAATGCAGAATAGAAACCAAGACCGAAATGTCCGATGATCTGGTCACCTTCTGTTTTGTCTTTGTACTGTTCTAAGAACTGTGTAGCTCCAGAAAATGCGATCTGTGTGATGTATTTTTCAACTTCATCCGCTGTCATACCAAGACCTGTATCGATGAATTTTAAAGTTTTCTTCTCAGGATCAAGGATAACATCAACTTTGTTTTTATGTCCTTCTGGGAAATTGTATTCTCCCATCATATCTAATTTCTTTAATTTTGTGATGGCATCGCATCCGTTAGAGATTAATTCACGGAAGAAAATATCGTGATCGGAATAAAGCCATTTCTTAATAATTGGGAAAATATTATCGCTGTTAATGGAAAGAGTTCCTTTTTTTTCTGCCATAATTGTACACTCCTTTATCTAAAAATATTTTGATCTTATTCAAGTGTTCTATGTCAAATAGAACTTTTACAAATGTTATTGTAGAACCAAAGTTGATAAAAGTCAAGTAAAAATTAGCACTCAACAAAAAAGAGTGCTAATAAAATAAAAAGAGAAGTTTACAATCATTTAACCCATTGCAAATATTTTCTAAAAAAATGATGTCTATAATGAAAAAAAGAGTAAGAAAAAGGAGTAAAAAAGTATGGCTTTTGCGATGGAATGGATCAAGGGGCAGGATTTGTGGGAAACAAAAGCATATGGAAAATATGATGCAGTCAGTTATGTCAGAACATTTTTGGGAGATGATCAAGTATATGTGGCAGCAAAAGATGTGTTATTTTTTGAAACATTTCCTGGGTGTTACAGGTGTAATCCTTTTATAAAACAGGCAATGGATTCTATTTATTACAATCAGATTGAGATCATTGCATATGATGATGGGACGTTGGGGGATTTTGATGAATATCTTCACATCTTGAGAAAATGCGGATATTTCTATATTAAGAAGATCATTCTTGCACCACAATTTGGATTGAAACATACCAATTATCGGTTCTATTCCAAAATGATCGGCAAAGAAAATAAGCATGGGAAAAAATATGGAATGATCAGTAAGCATGTGAATCTTTTTGCAAAAAAACAGAAGGCAGATCATCTGCTTTATGTAACACCAGATCAGCATCCACAAAGATACTTTTATGGAAAACATCTGAAGATGGAAGAAAGAATGTTTCAGAATTTTGTTAATGAATCTTTATTTCAGGGATCAGTAAAAGAAACAAAAGGTTATTATTTTGGTTATGCATTTGAAGGAATTTTTCTGGATGCCTATTGCCGGTTTGTGAAATACTGGAAAGAAGAAAATAATATCCAAATTCTGTATTTTTCATATAATGCAGCATCTCTTGCACAGGCGTATTCAACATTATATCAAGAAGACCGGACAGAAATTTTATATGCCGATGAAAATACAAAGAGAAACCGCAATCTGATCATTTATTTAAATTATAATATCTGGAAAAACAGTGCGGTGGTCGATCTGTCTATAGAAGAAAATTTTACAAAATATATCAGAGAAAATGTTGACACACCAGTAAAAACTTTGAATCTATGTGATTTTTTCAAAAAGAATGATTTGAAAAAATATGAAGACCAGATACAAAAAGCCATCGAGATGATGAAGGATCCTGGATTTATAGTGGAAGAATATGATCAGGGACTTGCTGTATGGAATGAGGATAAATTTGATATACAGGAAATCCGTAATGTTCAGGAGATACAAAAAGGAGCCATTGAATTCGTAGATAAGTTTCACGAATGCAGTGAAAAGTCCGTATATCGGAAAAATCAGTACGAGATTTTTGACCACAGTTTTGTTGCAGATGTTATGGAGTATGCATTTGATGAGAAGAAACGAGGAAAGATTCATAAAACATTAGAACAAAAGATCATACAGTCAGCCAAAATAAGAAAAGTCATTCAAAAATTAAAGAAACTAAAGAATATTCTGAAAGGAGCGGCATTGTGATTTTATATGTAGGAGCATCGCTGTATCATATTTTATGTTTTTCGATTCACAAAATAAGAAATCATCCAACGGAAGATGCATTGTTAGTGATCGGAGATAACATATTTTCAAAAAGCGGTATGAAGGAATTAAAAAAGGATTTGGAACAGACCCAGATTTTTAAACGAGTTGAAATTCTGAAATTTATTGAAGGTGCATATTCAAATCCATATAAGATCACAAGGAATTCTGATGAAGAAAGAATTGATCAGTATATCAGATACAACGAAGAATGGATAGAAGACTGGCTTTCCAAAAAGGATATCAGGTTATCCGATTATACGGAATTTAATTCTGCGATCGACCACAGACATCTCGGACTTTACCTGTTGTCAAAAAGGATATCCTATCAGTATTTTGAAGATGGAAACGGGCTCTTGTCAAGAAGATGGGTGCAGCTTGAATTTCATAAGAAGGCTCAATATGCTTCTTATGCGGTGTGCAAACGATTGCATGCCTTAGGTGAGAATGACATTGTTACAAAAAAATATGCGAATCAAAGTGCACAGGAAGAAGGCTTCTATGATGACAAAATGGAAGATTTTGAGGTGACAAAATTATTTAAAATACTAGATGAGAAGGATCAAAAAAAGATTTTACAAATGTTTCATGCAAAAAAACTAGAACTGCCAAAAGGAAAAGATCCTGTACTTTATCTGACAAGATATGTTCGTTATCTGCAAAAACCAACGATTGAAAATCATGAATTTATCTCATCTATGATCGTAGATCTTTTTGCAAACGACCATCCTTTGATCGTAAAACCACATCCAAGAGATTTTACAGGAAGATACCAGCATATGTTTCAAGATGCAATTGTGCTGCCAAAGCAGTTTCCATCAGAACTCTTACCATTTTTATATGATGGGAAATACGAAAAGATCATTACAACAGGTTCCACTGCGATTGATGCACTAAAGAATTATGGAAAGGAAGTAATCAAACTGGATATTGAATTTGAAAATAAAGTTTATGCGATTTATCAATATACAGCATCTGTTTTATTTGCAAGGAAAATGTTTCCGAATCTTACAAAAGATGAAATTGCAATTGCAGGATGCAGTATGGAACTGATGAATCCGTTGTGCAGAGAATTTCTTGGATTTGAGGCTTCTGCACAGATTGATAAAAATAAGAAGTATAAGGTTATTTTGTGTGATGAAGTAGGCGAAGAAGTAAGTAGCAAAGATCTTAAAGCAGACTGTATCTGCTATTTAAATACCGATCATGACTATCGGTTCGCAGATGATATAAAGCAGGGATTTGAAAATATCCATTATTTAAATGTCCTTGTCAGACAGACAAAAGAAAATGCAATTGGTAAAGATCAGGAACATGCCATTTTTGTAAATACCAAAGATCAGAAAATTGTAGATAAATTAGAACGATTTTTTATACGTCATGAGTTCTTCTACACAGGAGTCGAAATGTTTGTTGGAAATGCATCTATGGCACAAAAGCAATATATGCAGATCGTGTCAGAAATCTTATGGACAAAATCGATGCAGGAGAGAAACACAAATCAAACGATTTTCCTAAACTTACCTAAAATGAAAAAACATATATCACCAAATGACATCAAAATGATGAAGCAATTACTCAAAAAAGTAAAAGAAGAAAGGAATTTCAATGAAAGTAACAGCCTTTGTACCAATGAAGTTAAATAACGAAAGATTACCAGGGAAAAATACAAAATCATTTACGAATGGAAAACCACTATGTCAGTACATTTTAAATACATTGTTAAAAGTAGAAGGAATTGATGAAATATATGTATATTGTTCCGATCCGTCCATCATGCTTTATCTCCCAAAGGGAATCAAATTTTTAAAAAGAGATCTAGCATTAGACGGAAGCCATGTAAAGATCAATGAGGTTTTAAAAGCATTTGCAAAAGATATTCCATCTGATGTTTATGTACTTGCCCATGCAACAGCCCCATTTATCCACAAAGAAACGATGGAACATGGTGTAAAAGCGGTTTGCGAAGAGGGATACGATTCAGCACTGAGTGTACATAAACAGCAGGACTTTTTCTGGATGGATGATAAACCATGGAATTATGACACAAAAGAGATTCCAAGAACACAGGATTTAAAACCATTATACAGAGAAACAACGGGACTTTATATTTACAAAAATGAACTGATCACCGAAGAAGGAAGAAGAATCGGAGATCGTCCAAAGCTTTTAGAGACAGACTGGAAGGAAGCTGTGGATATCAATAATCCAGAAGATTTTGTGATCGCAGATGCGATGTATAATTATTATCGACAAAGAGGAGAAAAAATCTATGAATAAAGTAGCGGTACTTGATTGTACACTGCGTGATGGCGGGTACGTCAATGATTTTGATTTTTCAAAAAATACGATTAAAACGATCATTGCGAAACTTGGAAAAGCGCATATGGATGTGATCGAATGTGGTTTCTTAAAAAATATCGAATATGACGAAAATAAATCACTCTACAGTGATGTTGACCAGATCACACCGCTGATCGCACCAAAGAAGAAACATACGATGTATGTTGCAATGATCGTTACGGGAACGATTCAGGCATCAAAGATCATTCCAAGAAGAAAAGATACGATTGACGGAATTCGTATTACATTTCACAAAAAAGAAATGGATGAAGCCTTTGAACTTGGATATGCCTTGATGGATAAAGGATATGAAGTCTTTATGCAGCCGGTTGGAACGACAAGTTATTCGGATGTAGAACTTTTAAATCTTTTTGAAAGGATCAATGAGATGAAACCATATGCATTTTATCTTGTTGACACTCTTGGAAAACTTTATGCAAAACAGTTATTAAAGTTGTTTTATCTGGCGGATGATAATCTTGATGAGGATATTACGATCGGATATCATTCCCATAACAATCTGCAGTTATCATTTTCCAATGCCCAGCAGCTCATACAAAGCTGTGGAAAAAGAAATATCATCATTGATGGATCAGTCCTTGGAATGGGAAGAGGTGCTGGAAATCTGTGCAGTGAGATCCTTACACAGTATATCAATGAGAACATAGATTATCGTTATCACACAGAGATGTTACTGGAACTTATGGATGAGTATATCAGTCCAATCTCCTATATCCATCCATGGGGATACAGTGCCGGATATTTCCTTGCTGCAACGAATAACTGTCATCCTAATTATGTAGGTTTTCTTTTAAATAAACAGACATTAAATATGAAACAGATCTATCAGGTATTAAAGGAAATACCGTCAGATGAAAGATCTTTGTATAACGAAAAACTGATTGCCGGCCTATATTTGAAATTCCAGGAAAATGAGATTGATGATAAAGATACGATCAAGGAATTACAAAAACTGATCAAAGATAAAAAAATCGTTGTGGTTGCACCGGGAAAAAGTTTGACAGACGAGAGAGAAAAGATCGAAGAATACATGAAACAAGAAAATCTCTTTGTGATCAGCGTAAACAGCATACCAGAATATATCATACCGGATGCAGTGTTTATCAGCAATCAGAAACGATATCATCAGTTAAAGAAAGAACATGGAATCAAAGAACTGCCATTCCCAGTGATCACAACATCCAATATTCAGGTGTCAAAGGCTGTTCAGTATATTGTAAATTACTCAAGTCTTGTGATAGCAGATGAGATGATCACAGATAATGCCTGCTTAATGTTATTTAACCTGTTACTGAATATGGGTGTGGAAGAAGTATCGGTGATCGGATTTGACGGATACCATACAAATGTAGAACGAAATTATTACACGACCCGGCTGATCAACAGTTCAGATCGTGAAAAATTAAGAACGATCAATAAACATATCAGAAAATATATGAAGAAGATCAAGGCACATATGGAAGTAGAATATGTAACAACATCATTGTACGAGAAAGAACATAACAATAAATAAAGAGTGGAGGCTGTTTATGATTTTATTTCGCTGTGATTCCGTGTATCAGCTGATGAATGCGATACAGATTAAGATGACACTTTTAAAAGACGAATCAGCAGATCTTTTATTAAGCGATCATACCAACTTTGATCCATTGATCCCTGCATTACAGGAAAGCGGGATCTTTGAAGAAGTCAAAAGACTTTATTCAAAGAAAAAAGCAGATGAATACTGGACTTATACAAAAGAAGAACGAAAAAATATCAGCAGACATCCACAGAAATATGTGGATATGACTGTTTTTGACAAAGAATATACCGAATTTTATATCAGTTTTGAGACGGCTTATGCAAAATTAATGTATTATGCGATGGTAAAAAAAGGAATGCATCCAAAGGTACATTTATTCGAAGATGGTATGGCAACGTATGTCTGTGATGTAAATAAACGCTGTATGGAAGATGGTATGGATCATGAATCTTACAAAGAAGATAAATTTATAGAGAACATTGAACGATTACTGCTTTATAATCCGGCATTATTTACAGGAGAAAAGATGCCATTTCCAATCGAGAAAATTCCAGCCATCGATTACAAAAATAAAGAGGTAAAAGATATCTTCCATCATATTTTTGGCGAGGCGAAGCTTCCAAAACAAAAATTTATATTTCTGGAAGAAGCATTTTTTGATGATAAGATTCCGTCCAATGATTTGGAACTTGTCTTAAGAATCGCGGAGATCGTAGGAAAAGACCAGATGATCATAAAACTTCATCCAAGAAATAAAGTGAACCGCTTTAAGGAATATGGATTTCAGACGATGGAGCATACACAGGTTCCATGGGAAATCACATTGATGGATGAAGATATCACAGATAAGATCTTATTTACAGTATCATCGAATGCTTCGATCACGTCAAAACTGATCTTTGAGAAAAATATGAATGTGATTATGTTATACAGGATGTTTACAGGGAAAACATGGCTGATGGGAAATGCAAACTTCAGCCTGTATCATGAAAGATCGATCAAAGAATTTAATAAAGACCGAAAGAATATTTACTGTCCACATTCATTTGATGAGATGGGAGAAATCTTAAAATATATAGAAGGAGTCGAAAAGATTGAAAGAAGATCATAAAACCATTCCGGAAGTATCTGTTGTGATTCCGGTGTATAATGCAGAAAAATATTTAAGACAGACGATGAGCTATCTTTTGTATCAGACATTGGAGGAAATCGAATTTATTTTTGTAGATGACGGATCAAGCGATCATTCGGTATCGATCATTGAAGAATATATGCAGATGCATCCAAATAAAATTTCACTTTATCATACGGATCATACAGGACCTGGAGGAGCAAGAAATAAAGGAATTGAATGTGCGAGAGCAGATTATATCGGATTTGCAGATGCGGATGATTATATGGAATATAATATGTACGAAAAAATGCTGCACGCAGCAAAAGACGGAAATCATGATCTTGTCTGTACGCCATATTATCTGGTCAGAGATGATAAGAAAAGAATTCATGGAAGAATCAATCAGCCGGTAAAAAAAGACCAGTTGATCTTTCATGGGGAAGTTGCATTCTGGAATAAGCTGATCCATAAAGATTTACTTCATCAGACAGGGAAAATACCACAGATCTGGTTTGAAGATACTGCCTATATGCTCCCATTGTTTTCTTATGCACAAAATCCGGGATATTTAGATGAGTCACTGTACTTTTATATCAAAAGAGAAGGTTCCATCACAAACAGTATGGATGATAACAAAACATTAGATACGATCATTGCGGAAGATTATGCGGTTGAACACTGTGCGCAAGAATATAAGGAAGCCGTGGCAGCAAGAATCTCTGATCGTATTTTGTTTAATATGAGAACAAGATGGATATATTTTGACCAGTTTGTAAAACACCTGAAAAAATACAGGGAAAATCTTCTGGATAATCAGATCTTAAAAGCATATCCGGTAAGATATCAAAAAATCCTGCGTTATCTTGATTTTCCAGAAGAACGAATTCCAAGAAATCTGTTTGTTGCAGATTTTGGACATCACGCAGCAGATTTTTGTGAGTATAAGAAAAAAGCATTTCAAAATGAATGTAAGCTGATCATTTTAAATGAAGAAAACTGTGATATTTCAGAGACTGAACAAGTAAAACAGGCATACATAGAAGGAAACTTTGAATATGTTTCACATTATTTTGCAGTAAAAAATCTTTCTATGCATGGAGGCATTTATCTTGGAGATGGAATAAAGATTCAAAAGCCATTGGAATTTCAGAGATGTTTTTCTTCTTTCTTTGGATTCCTTGATAAGGACACGTTTACAGACCGTGTCATGGGATGTGTGAAAAATGATCCGACAATGAAGCAGTTATGGAATACCTATGAGTACCCACAGTTTTACGAGGACACATATTTACCATTGAAAGACCGACTGAAAAATATTCTGATCGCATATGCGGGAGTTGTGATGGATGATCAGACACATTTATATGAATATCCATGTGCTGTATTTCAATCATCTGTATTTGTTGCAGGGGGCAGAGATCCGATGCATGTGTGCAGTCATGATTTTACGAAAAACTATAAGGAAGATGGATATACGGTTCTTCCTGATGCAACGGTGGAATCTTTTGTAAGCACAAAAACGGAGACCCCGGACAGGGTTCGGCAGGAATTGGAACGTGTGACGTTGTTGAAAAATAAATTGTTGAATCAGAGGAAAGAATTGAGGAAGGAGAATAAAAAGTTGAAGAAGAGGATTGGGGAGTATGAGAATTCTACTTCTTGGAGGATGACGGCGATATTTCGGAAGATTCGGCAATTGTAGTTTGATAAACTGAAGGTATTGGCTAAAAATTTTTGTACTCAAAGACAGAAGGATTATGAGCCTTCCAAACTTGCATTTTGAGAAAGGTAGGACTATAATTTGGATGTACGGGGCGTGGCTCAGCTTGGTAGAGCGCGTGGTTCGGGACTACGAGGTCGCAAGTTCAAATCTTGTCGCCCCAATGAATGAATTATAAGAAGGCATCGACAGACAAGTATCGGTGGCAGATGAGTTTATTCAATTAATAGAAACTTATTGCAATAAAAAGATCGAAAAAGAACAATAAAACCAGAAAGAGACAACCAATGAACAAGATAAACTACCAAAAACAACTAGATAAAGTAATCGAAAACCTGGGAGAAACAAAACCAACCTTATTACTCCACAGTTGCTGCGCCCCATGCAGCAGCTACGTCCTGGAGTATCTCTCCCAATATTTCGATATCACCATCGACTACTACAACCCCAACATCGACTCCAAAGAAGAGTACGAAAAAAGAGTTCATGAGCAGCAGCGATTGGTCAATGAAATGAATCTTCCTATTAAAGTGATCGATGCCGGATATGATCCACAGACGTTCTTTGATATGGCAAAGGGGTATGAGCAGGAACCAGAAGGCGGCAAGAGATGTTACCGCTGCTACAAGCTAAGACTGGATCAGGCAGCCAAGCTTGCCAAAGAAGGCGGATATGACTATTTCACAACAACTCTCACGATCAGTCCGTTAAAAAACGCAGCATGGTTAAATGAATTAGGACAGAAAGCAGGAGAACTAGAGGGCGTAGAATTCCTTCCATCGGATTTCAAAAAGAAAGGCGGTTACCAGAGATCCATTCAGTTATCGAAAGAATACAACTTATACCGCCAGAATTTCTGTGGATGCATTTTCTCCAAGAGAGAAAGTGAAGAACGCATGCACAAAGAAAAAAATATAGAAAAAATGTAGAAAATACAAAAAAGTACTTGCAACGACAAAAAATTTGTGATAAACTTTTTACAATTTGTAGAGAAATATTTCTGAAATAAAAAATGACCCAGGTATTGGAAGGACAAAATGGCTGAATTTCCAATACTTAGCTTCGTAATTTTTATTTTAGGATATTTCTTTTTTTTATACAAACAATAAGGGTTATGAGCAAACCCTTATTCTATAGGTAGAAAGTTAGTCTTTTCTACCATATACCCTATGAATGAGACTTTTTAGGAGGAAAAATTACATGAACGCATTTTTGATATTGGAAGACGGACACGTATTTGAGGGAAAAAGCTTTGGAGCCCAAAAAGAAGTGATCTGTGAAGTCGTATTTAATACTTCCATGACAGGCTACTTAGAAGTATTAACAGACCCTTCCTATCAGGGACAGGGAGTCGTAATGACTTACCCACTGATTGGAAACTACGGAGTATGTCTAGAGGACATCGAATCTGAAAAACCTTGGCACTCAGCCTTTATCGTAAGAGAAATCTCAAGAACTTCAAGCAACTTCCGAAGAGAAGAAGATTTAGAAGACTATCTGAAAGAACATGACATCCCAGGTATCTGTGGTGTTGATACAAGAGCGATCACAAAGATCTTAAGAGAACATGGATGTATGGGTGGAATGATCACCACAAATCCTGATTTCAATTTAGATGAAATCCTTCCAAAATTAAAAGAATATACAGTAACAGACGCAGTAAAAACTGTTTCCAGAACGCAGAAAGAACATTTCCCTGGAGATGGATTTAAAGTTGCATTATTAGATCTTGGAACAAAGAATAACATCATCCGTTCTTTAGAAAAACGTGGATGTGATGTAACAGTTTATCCAGCAGATACAACAGCAGAAGAAATCTTAGGAGACAATCCAGATGGAATCATGTTATCAAACGGACCTGGAGATCCAAAAGAGTGTGTAGGAATCATCAAAGAGATTAAGAAGTTATATGACAGCGAGGTACCTATCTTTGCAATCTGTTTAGGACATCAGTTGATGGCACTTGCAACAGGTGCAGACACAGAAAAAATGCGTTGGGGACATCGTGGAGGAAACCATCCGGTCAAAGACTTAAAGAGCGGACGAGTTTACATTTCTTCCCAGAACCACGGATATGTGATCAAGGAAGAAACAATTGATCCAGATGTTGCAGAAGTTTCCTTTATTAATGTAAATGATAAAACAATCGAAGGATTAGACTATAAAAATAAAAATATTCGAACAGTTCAGTTCCATCCAGAAGCATGTCCTGGACCACAGGATACAGCTTACTTATTTGATGAATTTATGGATAGAATGAAAGGAGCAAAAAATGCCTAAGAGAGAAGATATAAAGAAAGTACTTGTAATCGGGTCAGGACCAATCGTCATTGGACAGGCAGCAGAATTTGACTATGCAGGAACACAGGCTTGTAGAGCACTTCAGGAAGAAGGAGTGGAAGTAGTCTTAGTAAACTCAAACCCTGCAACGATCATGACAGATAAAGATATCGCCGATAAAGTATATATCGAGCCATTAACAGCCTCTGTCATCGAAAAGATCATTGAAAAAGAAAAACCAGACAGTATCCTTCCAACACTTGGTGGACAGGCAGCCTTAAACCTTGCAATGGAATTAGTAGAAAGTGGATACCTTGAGAAGTCCGGAGTGAAATTGATCGGTACATCTCCATCAACGATCAAGAAAGCAGAAGACCGCCTGGAATTCCAGCAGACAATGGAGAAGATCGGAGAACCGATCGCAGCAGGACAGGTTGTGAAAACGGTAGAAGATGGTGTAGAATTCGCCAAAGTCATCGGATATCCAGCTGTACTTCGTCCAGCATATACACTTGGAGGAAGCGGTGGAGGAATCGCCCACAACCAGGAAGAATTAGAGACGATCCTTGAAAATGGTCTTCGTCTAAGCCGTGTAGGGGAAGTATTAGTAGAACGTTACATCGGTGGATGGAAAGAAGTCGAATACGAAGTAATGCGTGACGAAAATGGAACATGTATTACAATCTGTAACATGGAAAACATCGACCCAGTTGGTGTTCATACAGGTGACAGTATCGTAGTAGCTCCATCTCAGACATTAGGAGATAAAGAATACCAGATGCTTCGTACATCTGCATTAAACATCATCACAGAATTAGATGTTCATGGTGGATGTAACGTACAGTACGCATTAAATCCAGACAGCTTTGAATACTGCGTTATCGAAGTAAACCCTCGAGTAAGCCGTTCTTCAGCCTTAGCTTCCAAAGCAACAGGATACCCAATCGCGAAAGTAACAGCGAAGATCGCGATCGGATATACATTAGATGAGATCGAAAATGCGGTAACTAAGAAAACATATGCAAGTTTTGAGCCAATGCTTGACTACTGTGTCGTTAAAATGCCAAGACTTCCATTTGATAAATTCATTCATGCAAAACGTACTCTGACAACTCAGATGAAAGCAACTGGAGAAGTTATGAGTATCGGAACAAACTTCGAAGGAGCGTTAATGAAAGCCATCCGTTCCTTAGAGCAGCATGTGGACAGCTTGATCTTCGGTGATTACGATAAATTAACAGATGACGAGTTATTAAAAGAACTTGAGAAGATCGATGATCTTCGTATCTATGTGATCGCAGAAGCAATCCGTCGTGGATTTGATTATGACACAATCTTTAACATCACAAAGATCGACCGCTGGTTCTTAGATAAGATCGCAGTCTTAGTTGAGATGGAAAAGAAATTAGCTGAAGCTGACACATTAGATAAAGAATTATTACAGGAAGCAAAACGTCTTGAATTTCCAGATAAAGTGATCGGAAGCTTAACAGGAAAGACAGAACGTGAGATCAAAGAATTAAGAAATGAATATAACATTCATGCATCTTATAAGATGGTAGATACATGTGCAGCTGAGTTTGATGCAGCAACACCTTACTACTATTCTTGCTATGATGGAGAAAATGAAGTAGAAGAAACATCAGGAAAGAAAAAAGTCATGGTACTTGGTTCAGGACCAATCCGTATCGGACAGGGTATCGAGTTTGACTTCTGTTCTGTACACAGCGTATGGGCATTAAGTAAAGAAGGATACGAGACGATCATCGTAAATAACAACCCTGAAACAGTTTCTACAGACTTTGACGTTGCAGATAAACTTTACTTCGAGCCATTAACAGCGGAAGATGTAGAAAGTATCGTAGATCTTGAGAAACCAGACGGTGCTGTTGTACAGTTCGGTGGACAGACAGCGATCAAATTAACAGAAGCACTGATGAAGATGGGAGTGCCAATCCTTGGAACAAGCGCTGAAAATGTAGATGCAGCCGAAGACAGAGAATTATTTGATGAGATCTTAGAAGAATGCTGTATCCCAAGACCAAAAGGAACAACAGTCTTTACATGTGAAGAAGCATTAGAAGTTGCTCATAAACTTGGATATCCAGTGCTTGTAAGACCTTCTTATGTACTTGGTGGACAGGGAATGCAGATCGCAGTATCTGATGAAGACATCAAAGCATTTATGGAAGTTATCAACCGTTACGAGCAGGAACATCCAATCCTTATTGATAAATATCTGGTTGGTAAAGAAGTCGAAGTCGATGCTGTTTGTGATGGAACAGATATCTTAATCCCAGGAATCATGGAGCATGTGGAACGTGCCGGAATCCATTCAGGAGACAGCATTTCCGTATATCCATCCATCAACTTAACAGACAGAATCAAACGAATCATCGCAGAATATACAAGAAAACTTGCAAAATCATTACATGTTATCGGACTGATCAATATTCAGTTTATCGTAGCAGATGATGAAGTATATGTTATTGAAGTAAACCCAAGATCCAGTCGTACCGTACCTTACATCAGTAAAGTAACAGGTATTCCAATCGTAGCATTAGCAGCGAAAGTGATCACTGGATCTAAGATCAGAGACCTTGGATATGAACCAGGACTTCAGAAAGAATCTGAATATTATGCAGTGAAGAAACCAGTCTTCTCATTTGAGAAATTAAGAGGAGCAGAAATCAGCCTTGGACCTGAAATGAAATCCACAGGTGAATGCTTAGGTATTTCTAAGAACTTCCACGAAGCATTATACAAAGCATTCTTAGGAGCTGGAGTTAACCTTCCAAAATACAAGAAGATGATCTTAACAGTCAAAGATTCCGATAAGATCGATGCAATCGATATCGGACGCAGATTTGAAGCATTAGGATATGAAATCTTTTCAACAAGAAGTACATGCAGAGTCTTAAATGAAGCTGGAGTACATGCAAAACCAATTAATAAATTAGAAGAAGAATCTCCAAACTTGCTAGATCTGATCTTAGATGATAAAATTGACTTAGTCATTGATACACCATCACAGGGTGTAGGTCGAAGCAAAGATGGATTCCTGATCCGCCGTTACGCGATCGAAACAGGAGTAACATGCCTTACAAGTCTTGATACGGCAGATGCTCTACTGACTAGTTTGGAAACAGGAAACAGAGATCAGCTCAGCGTAGTTGATATCGCACAGATTTAATAAGAAGTAAGAAGGAGTGATGTTATGGGTCGATACACAAAACAGGATGTGATAGACCTCGTCAGAGAAAACGATGTAGAATTTATCAGACTACAGTTTTCTGACTTGTTCGGAACAATGAAGAACGTCGCGATCACCGCAAGACAGCTTGAGAAAGCATTAGACAACAAATGTACATTTGATGGATCCAGTGTTGATGGATTTGTCCGTATTGAAGAATCTGATATGTATTTATATCCAGATCTCGACAGCTTTGCGATCTTCCCGTGGAATGCGGGAGGAAACCGCGTGGCAAGACTGATCTGTGATGTATATGGTCAGGATGGACTTCCATTTGCAGGAGATCCAAGAAATGTACTAAAACGTGTGATGGTTGAGTGCCAGAAGATGGGTTATAAATTTAACGTCGGTCCGGAATGTGAATTTTTCTTATTCCACACAGACGAAGAAGGCCGCCCAACGACGATTTCTCATGAGAAAGCCGGATATTTTGATGTAGCTCCATTAGACCTTGGAGAAAGCGCAAGAAGAGATATGATCTTAAATCTTGAAGATATGGGATTTGAGATCGAGGCATCTCATCATGAAGTCGCACCTGCACAGCATGAGATCGACTTTAAGTATGACAATGCCTTAAGAACGGCCGATAACATCCTCACATTTAAATTTATTGTAAAATATATTGCCAAAAGACATGGATTATATGCAAGTTTTATGCCAAAACCGATCACAGGAGTGGATGGTTCTGGAATGCATCTTAACATGTCTTTATGGAAGAATGGAAAGAACATTTTCGCTGATTCTAAGAACGAACTTGGAATCAGTGACGAAGCTTTCTATTTTATGGCTGGAGTTATGGAACATGCAAATGAGATGTGTCTGATCACAAATCCACTGGTAAACTCTTATAAGAGAATCGTACCAGGATATGAGGCACCTGTGGATGTTTCATGGTCACCATCAAACAGAAGCCCGCTCATTCGAGTACCAGCAGCCCGTGGAAGCGGAACAAGACTGGAATTTCGCAGTCCTGATTCTGCTGCTAATCCTTACCTTGCTCTGGCAGTCAGCCTTGCAGCAGGACTGGACGGGATCAAGCGCAAATTAACACCTGGAAAAGGTTCCATGAAGAATCAGTATGAGATGGCTGAGGGAGAAAAACAAAAAGCAGGAATCAATACTCTGCCAAGAGATATGAAAGAAGCTTTAGAGATTTTCAAACAAAGCACTTATATGAAAGAACTTTTAGGAGATCATATTTTTAACAAATATGTCGAAGCTAAAAGTGCAGAATGGGAGTCTTACCAGCAGTTCGTATCACAATGGGAAGTCAATCGTTATTTATATAAGATCTAATGATTGATATATACTTGATACGGGAGGTGAGAAGCTTGGTAAACGTCATCGTTTTATTCCCGAAACAAGAAGTCGCCAGAAGTATTAGAAATCTTCTGGTAAGAAGCGGTTTTGAAGTAACCGCTGTATGTGCAACGGGTGCACAGGTAGTTCAACGTATGGAAGGTGTTGAAGAAGGGCTTGTCGTCTGCGGATACAAATGCTCAGATATGATCTACAGCGAATTAAGAGAATATCTCTCAGGAGAGATAAAGATGCTGCTCATTGCTTCTCGCCAATATTTAGATGACTGCGTGTATCCGAACGTAACAGGACTTCCGATGCCTCTTAAGGGGCATGAACTTGTCGAGAAAACGAGAGAGATCGTTACCGAAATTTCTGAGAAGCAAAGACGAAGAAAACAACGGCCGAAACAACGTACCAGAGAAGAAATCCGTCTGCTTGATGAAGTCAAAGAATTACTGATGCAGAACAATCAGATCACAGAAAGCGAAGCCCATTCTTACATACAACAGCGAAGTATGAACAGTGGAGTAGGGCTTATCGAAATGGCAAAGATGATCAAAGAATCATTAACATATCAAAACTAGGAGGAATTTATGTTTAAAATTAACGACAACTACTTGAAACTGCCTGGAAGTTATTTATTTTCAACAATCGCGAAAAAAGTAAATGCATATTCCGAGGCAAACCCTGACAAAAATATTATTCGTTTGGGAATTGGAGACGTAACACAGCCTCTGGCACCAGCGATCATCGACTCTTTACACAAAGCAGTAGACGAAATGGGACACGCAGAAACATTTCACGGATATGCACCAGACCTTGGATATGAATTTTTAAGAAATGCAATCGCAAAAAATGATTATCAGGATCGTGGAGCAGACATCAAAGCAGACGAAATCTTCGTAAGTGACGGAGCGAAATGTGACTCTGGAAACATTCAGGAAATTTTTGCACAGGATAACAAGATTGCCGTATGTGATCCAGTATATCCAGTATATGTAGATACAAATGTTATGGCTGGAAGAGCTGGAACATATGACAAAGTAACAGAGACATGGAGTGATGTGATCTACATGCCATGTACAGCAGAGAATAACTTTGCACCAGATTTCCCAAGCGAAGTGCCAGATATCATTTACCTTTGCTTCCCTAACAACCCAACTGGATCAACAATCACAAAAGACCAGTTACAGGGATGGGTAGACTATGCAAACAAGAACGGATGCGTGATCATTTATGATGCAGCATACGAAGCATATATCTCAGAAGATAACGTTGCACACACAATCTATGAATGTGAAGGTGCAAGAACATGTGCGATCGAATTAAAGAGTTTCTCTAAGAACGCAGGATTTACAGGAGTCCGTCTTGGATACACAGTGATCCCTAAAGATTTAAAATGCGGAGATACACAGTTACATGCATTATGGGCAAGACGTCATGGAACAAAATACAACGGAGCTCCATACATCGTACAGAGAGCTGGAGAAGCTGTTTACTCTGAAGAAGGAAAAGCTCAGTTAAAAGAACAGGTTGGATACTACATGAACAATGCGAAAGTAATCTTTAACGGATTACAGGATGCAGGATACACAGTATCTGGTGGTGTAAACGCACCATACATCTGGTTAAAGACACCAGACAACATGACATCTTGGGAATTCTTCGATCATCTGTTAGAAGATGCCAACGTTGTTGGAACACCAGGATCAGGATTTGGACCAAGTGGAGAAGGATACTTCAGACTTACAGCGTTCGGTAACTACGAGAATACAGTCGAAGCGATCGAACGAATCAAAAGAATGTAAAAAATGATAGAAATAAAGGACAGGTTTTCTGAAAATTTCGGTAAACCTGTCCTTTATTTTATAATTATGAGATTTTTCTTGTATTCAAATCATTTTTTATATACAATAGAAGAAATATAAATTAAGATTTTCAAAAAAGGAGATTTAAGACCAATGAAGAAGTTAGCTCTTGCTCAGGAATTAAAGGAAAATGCTTATCCAGGACGAGGAATCGTCATTGGAAGATCCAAAGACGGAAAGAAAGCCGTGACTGCATACTTTATCATGGGACGCAGTGAGAACAGCCGTAACCGTGTTTTTGTGGAAGATGGAGAAGGAATCCGCACACAGGCATTTGACCCAGCCAAGTTAGAAGATCCAAGCCTTATCATTTACGCACCTGTCCGTGTCTTTGGAGACGAAACAATTGTTACCAATGGGGACCAGACAGATACTGTTTATGAAGGAAGAGAAAAAGGACTTACTTTTGAACAGTCATTAAGAAGCCGTGAGTTTGAACCAGACGGACCAAACTACACACCAAGAATTTCAGGTCTTATGAAGATCGCAGACGGAACATTCCACTATGCAATGTCCATTTTAAAGAGTGACAATGGAAATCCAGAATCCTGCAACCGATACACATACACATATGAGAATCCAATCGCAGGAGAAGGACGTTTTATCCATACATATATGCATGATGGAAATCCACTTCCAAGCTTTGAGGGAGAACCTAAATTTGTTGGAATCGAAGAAGACATCGATGACTTTACAAACACACTTTGGAACAGCTTAAATGAAGACAACAAAGTATCTCTATTTGTACGTTATATTGATATTGCAACAGGGGAATATGAGACAAGAATCGTAAATAAGAACAAATAATCAGTCAATCAGCAGATCAAAGGAGAAGAAGAAAAATGAAGGAATTAGAATTAAAGTACGGATGTAACCCAAACCAGAAACCATCAAGAATCTATATGGCAGACGGAAGTGAGCTTCCAATTGAAGTATTAAACGGAAGACCAGGATACATCAACTTTTTGGATGCATTTAACGGATGGCAGCTGGTAAGAGAATTAAAGAAAGCAACAGGACTTCCTGCCGCAACTTCTTTCAAACATGTATCACCTGCAGGAGCATCTGTGGGACGTCCAATGTCTGATACCTTAAAGAAGATCTACTGGGTAGATGATATGGGAGATTTATCTCCATTAGCATGCGCATATGCAAGAGCAAGAGGTGCAGACCGTATGTCTTCTTTCGGAGATTTTATCTCATTATCTGATGTATGTGATGCAGACACAGCACGTCTTATTAAGAGAGAAGTATCTGACGGAGTGATCGCACCAGGATACACAGACGAAGCACTGGAAATCTTAAAAGGAAAGAAAAACGGAAATTATAACATCATCAAGATCGATGAGAACTATACACCAGCACCATTAGAGCATAAACAGGTATTTGGTGTTACATTTGAACAGGGAAGACAGGAACTTCCAATTGATGATGAATTATTATCAAACATCGTTACAGAGAACAAAGAGATCCCAGAAGAAGCACTGATCGATATGAAGATTTCTCTGATCGTATTAAAATATACACAGTCTAACTCTGTATGCTTCGTAAAAGACGGACAGGCAATCGGAATCGGAGCAGGACAGCAGTCTCGTGTACATTGTACAAGACTTGCAGGACAGAAAGCAGACAACTGGTGGTTAAGACAGTGTCCAAAAGTTATGAATCTGCCATTTAAAGAAAAGATCCGCCGTGCAGACAGAGACAATGCGATCGATCTTTACATTGGAGATGAATACATGGATGTCTTAGCAGACGGAGCATGGGAGAATATCTTTACTGAGAAACCAGAAGTTTTCACAAAAGAAGAGAAGAGAGAATGGTTAGACAAATTAACAGATGTTACATTAGGATCTGATGCATTCTTCCCATTCTTTGATAATATTGAGAGAGCACATAAGAGTGGAGTTAAATACATTGCACAGCCAGGTGGATCCGTAAGAGATGATGCTGTGATCGACTGCTGCAATAAGTACAACATGGCAATGGCGTTTACAGGAATCAGATTATTCCATCACTAAAATTCACAATCAAGATACAAAAGAACATATCAATTAATAACTAATAAGACACTGGCAGACGCCATGATTTTATGACTGCTGCCAGTGCTTTATCTCAAAGAAAAATCAATCGAATCACAAAAGCAAAAAATCTTATATATGTACGAAAAAAAGTACTGGAAATAAGGCTTGTTATTTATTTAACGAGAAAGTTTATCGGTTAGGTATATTGTATTCAAGCTAAATTTTGTTATAATAAAGGTAGTTAGATAAGGCTAACTTACAAAAGTAATATAAATTATTTTGATCCAAGAAATGGAGGAGTTTTCAAAATGAAACAGTTTGAAGAATGGGAAGGTTTTAAAGGTAGAATGTGGAAGGAAGAAATCAATACAAGAGATTTCATCCAGGAAAACTACACACCTTATGATGGAGATGCAAGCTTCCTTGCAGGACCTACAGAAGCAACAGATAAGTTATGGGGTATCTTACAGGGACTTCAGAAAGAAGAACGTGCAAAAGGCGGAGTTCTTGATATGGATACAGACATCGTATCTTCTTTAACTTCTCACGGACCTGGTTATATCAGTGAAGAAACAAAAGATTTAGAGCAGATCGTTGGTCTTCAGACAGACAAACCATTAAAACGTGCATTTATGCCATATGGTGGTATCAAGATGGCAGAAGAATCCTGTCGTAACTATGGTTATGAACCAAGTGAAAGATTACATGAGATCTTCACAAAATATTCTAAGACTCATAACCAGGCAGTATTTGATGCTTATACACCAGAAATGAAAAAAGCAAGACATAACAAGATCATCACAGGTCTTCCAGATACTTATGGACGTGGACGTATCGTAGGTGATTACCGCCGTGTTGCTTTATACGGAATTGATTATTTATTAGAAGAAAAAGAAAATGACTTCGCAAACTGTGGATGCGGTGTTATGACAGATGACGTGATCCGTCTTCGTGAAGAATTAGCAGAACAGAAAAAAGCATTAAAAGGTATGAAAGAAATGGCACAGCTTTACGGATTTGACATTTCAAGACCTGCCAAAACTGCAAAAGAAGCAATCCAGTGGATGTACTTTGGATACTTAGCAGCGATCAAAACTCAGAACGGAGCTGCCATGAGTATCGGACGTGTCGCTACATTCCTTGACATTTATATCCAGCGTGACCTTGACAAAGGAATCATTACAGAAGAAGAAGCTCAGGAAATGATCGACCATTTAACAATGAAATTCAGAATGGTTAAATTCGCAAGAATTCCTTCTTACAACCAGTTATTCTCAGGAGACCCAGTATGGGCAACACTTGACCTTGCTGGTATCGGTGTAGATGGACGTTCTATGGTTACAAAGACAGACTTCCGTTTCTTACATACATTAGAGAACATGGGACCATCACCAGAACCAAACATCACTGTATTATATTCTTCTGATCTTCCAGAGAATTTCAAGAAATATGCAGCTGATATTTCTATCAGTACAAGCTCTATCCAGTACGAAAATGATGATGTCATGAAACCTGTATGGGGAGATGACTACGCAATCTGCTGCTGTGTATCTGCAACTAAGACTGGTAAAGAAATGCAGTTCTTCGGAGCAAGAGCAAACCTTGCAAAATGCTTATTATATGCGATTAACGGTGGTGTTGACTGCAAGACAAAACAGCAGGTAGGACCTTCTTACAAACCAATCATGTCTGAATACTTAGATTATGACGAAGTTATGGAAAAATACGACGTTATGATGGATTGGTTAGTAGACCTTTATGTAAATACATTAAACTTAATCCAGTATATGCATGACAAATATTACTATGAAGCAGCAGAATTAGCATTAATGGATACAGAACTTGAAAGAACATTCGCAACAGGAATCGCAGGATTCTCTCATGCAGTTGACTCTTTAAGTGCTATTAAATACGCTAAAGTAAAAGCAATCCGTGACGAAGATGGATTAGTTGTAGATTACGAAATTGACGGAGATTTCCCAAGATACGGTAACGATGATGACAGAGCTGACGATATCGCAGTATGGCTGTTAAGAACATTCTTAGCTAAGATCAAAAAACATCATACATATCGTAACTCTGAACCTACAACCTCTATCCTTACAATCACATCTAACGTTGTATACGGAAAAGCAACAGGAACAATGCCAGATGGTAGAAAAGCAGGGGAACCATTAGCACCAGGAGCTAACCCAAGTTACGGTGCAGAGCAGAATGGATTATTAGCATCCTTAAACTCTGTAGCTAAGATTCCATACGAATGGGCATTAGATGGTATTTCTAATACACAGACAATCAACCCAGACGCTTTAGGACATGAAGAAGGGGAAAGAATCAATAACCTTGTAAATGTTATGGACGGATACTTTGATCAGGGAGCTCACCACTTAAATGTAAACGTATTCGGTAAAGAAAAACTGATCGATGCAATGGAACATCCTGAAAAAGAAGAATATGCAAACTTCACAATCCGTGTATCTGGATATGCAGTTAAGTTCATCGACTTAACAAGAGAACAGCAGATGGACGTTATTTCCAGAACATGCCATGCAACAATGTAATATAAATTAGTGGAATAGAACGATGAATGAAAAAATAACCGGAAAAATCCATTCCATCGAGACTTTTGGTCTCGTGGATGGTCCCGGTGTGCGGTTTATCGCTTTCATGCAAGGATGCCGGATGAGATGCAAATATTGCCACAATCCGGAGACCTGGCAGGAGGACTGCGGTGAAGACTGGCAGCCAGAAGCCCTCTTAAAGAGGGCTTTGCGTTACCGCATGTACTGGGGGAAAGATGGAGGGATCACAGTCAGTGGTGGAGAACCCCTCTTACAGATTGATTTTTTAATTGAATTTTTTAAACTGGCAAAACAAGAAGGAATTCACACAGCCGTGGATACCTCTGCCAATCCATACACAAAAGAAGAACCATTTCACACAAAATGGTTAGAATTAATGAAATACACCGACCTTGTCATCTTAGACTTAAAAGAAATGGACGAGGAAAAACACAAGAAATTGACAGGCTGTCCAAACAGCAATATTTTAGCAATGGCACAAGAAATCTCAGACCTTGGAGTAGATCTGTGGATTCGTCACGTGCTTGTTCCAGACTTAACAGACGATGAAGAAGGACTAGCAGACTTAAAACACTTCATCGATGGACTAAAGACAGTCAAGAGAGTGGAAATCTTGCCATACCATACTCTTGGACTTTTTAAATGGGAAAAATTAGGAATTAAATACCCGTTAGAAGGGGTACAGCCACCAAGCGAAGAAGCCGTAGCAAAGGCAGAAAAGATCCTTGGTATCGAGAAAACTTCTCAAAAATAAAGGTAGACAAATCATCCAAGATAGGATATTATAATAACAGTTAGTTAAGACTAACCAACATAAAACAAAACATAAACATAACAAAGCAAAATGAAAAATCTGACCAGAATCTTCCTCGGGTCAGCTTTTTTATTTTATTGTTAAAGAAATGCAGGAAGTAGATGAAAAGATTATAGACAGGACGGTATAGTATAAAACTATAATATCAGAGTATTGATTTTTGTATCAAAATATGAGATAGTAATGTATACAAAAATAAAACATTAAGGAGAACAACACATGAAAAAGAAATTATCAATCCTAGTTGCAGGGGCATGCTTAGCAGCTGCTTTATACGGTGCAGGCACAATTTACGGACAAAACAAAACCAACGCTGCCAAACAAAGCGAAGACAAAGTCACAACAAACAAATACCAAGGCGTAACGATCAAAGACAAAGCCAAAGGAAAAGTGACAAAGCAACAAGTCAAGCAGTTAAAAAAAGAACATTCTGGTAAAGATGAAGGAAACATCATCATCTGGGAAGCAGAAGAAGCCAAATAGAGGGGGCGAAGAAATGTTAATACCAGATTTAATCATACAGCTGATCACAGTAGTTATTGGAGTGGCACTATATGCAGCCATATTTAAAATATTAAAAAATATGATTCATAAAATAATACATTAAGAACAGATAGTATCAATACTAGTGGAAATGTTATGAGATAACCAATACATTTTACCATTCAATAGTTATTGCCAATAAACTTCAGGTATGTAAGATATCATAAAAATAAAATAGTTCCAGTCAACAACGATTAGCGTTTTATCATTATTTTTGACCGATTCGCAGCCGACATGGTGTATTGTCTGAGTGTCATGGAAGTCATTTTGGACTTCCATAAACGAGTTATACAAGGAATGTCGGCGAATAAGCGATCGGTCAAAAATGATGAATAAAACGCGTGTTGTTGACTGGAACTATTTTATTTTTATGATATCTTACATACTCAAAGACTATGTCAAAGAAACTAATTAAACATTAAAGCGGAATACAATAATATCCCCATCCTTAACAACATACTCTTTCCCTTCCTGACGCACGAGCCCTTTCTCCTTACAAGCCTGCATCGTACCATACTCCTTCAAATCTTCAAAAGAAACAACCTCAGCACAGATAAATCCACGCTCAAAGTCTGTATGGATTTTACCAGCAGCCTGAGGAGCCTTCGTACCTTCTTTGATTGTCCAGGCACGAGTCTCGTCTTCTCCAGAAGTTAAGAAACTGATTAATCCAAGCAGAGAGTAGCTGGCAGAAATCAGTTTTTCAAGACCAGATTCTTCTAATCCAAGATCTTCTAAGAATTCTTTCTTCTCATCATCATCTAATTCAGAGATTTCCTGTTCAATCTGAGCGCATACAACGAATACTTTCGCATCAACGTCAGAAGCATATTCACGAACAGCTTTTACATAGTCATTATCTTCTCCTACAAGTTCATCTTCATTAACATTTGCAGCAAAGATGACAGGTTTGATCGTTAAAAGATTGCAGGAATTTAAGATTTCCTGATCTTCTTCATCATCTACCTCAAAAGTTTTGGCAAGTTTACCATCTTCAAGATGAGCTTTTACTTTAGATAAGAATTCAACTTCATGAGCAAGAGATTTGTCATTTCTTGATCCTTTTGTTGATTTTGCGATACGACGGTCTAACACTTCGATATCAGAGAAGATAAGTTCAAAGTTGATGGTTTCAATATCACGAAGTGGGTTTACAGAACCGTCAACGTGAACGATGTTTCCATCATCAAAACAACGGACAACGTGAACGATCGCATCGACTTCACGGATATTGGCAAGGAACTGGTTTCCAAGACCTTCTCCTTTGGAAGCTCCTTTTACAAGACCTGCGATATCAACGAATTCGATTGCTGCAGGGATCACTTTCTTTGAATGGTATTTCTCAGCCAGATAATCAACACGAGCATCTGGAACTGTTACGATTCCCACATTAGGGTCGATCGTACAGAATGGATAGTTTGCGGATTCGGCACCGGCTTTAGTTAAAGAGTTAAATAATGTACTCTTTCCGACGTTTGGTAATCCAACGATTCCTAATTTCATAATCTATTAATTCCTTTCTCATGGGTATTCTTTAAAACAGACCCGGAAGAAAATATCCAAGGCCATACTGTGAATAGTTTACCATAAGCGACTTGAAAAGAAAAGAGAAATGGGATAAGATATCCTTGATTTAGACAACAAAATGCAGGCAGCAAATGAAAGAAGAGACTTAACAAGATGATAGAAAGGAAGAGAAAGCTATGGAACATCAAATCAGATTCCCGCATTTAGGAATTGTACTGAAAAATGTTGGTGATGGAATTAACATCGGTGGCTTTGAAATTAAATATTATGGGATGATCATTGCAACAGGATTCCTGCTTGGACTGATCGTTTCCTATTATGCGGCAAAACATGAAAATAAATTTGACCCGGAATTGGTGTTTGATTATCTGATCGCTATGATCATTCCGGCGATTGTCGGGGCAAGACTTTATTATGTGATCTTTTCATGGGATTATTATAAGAACCATCTCTCAGAGATCATACAGATCAGAAATGGAGGTCTTGCAATCTATGGAGGTGTGATCGCGGGAGCAGTTACATTATATATATTTTGCAGGAAGAAACATGTATCGATGCTTGCTTTTGGAGATGTTGCGGTAAAAGGACTGCTTGTCGGGCAGATTCTTGGACGATGGGGAAACTTCTTTAACAGGGAAGCTTTCGGATCTTATACAGACAGTTTGTTTGCGATGCAGATTCCAACGAATTTTTTTGTGGAACATGGAAGAATTGATGAGATCATATCGAATGGATTATATGATAAAGCAACCTATGTGGTATCAGGAAATGAAGCAGCAACCTTTATTCAGGTACATCCGACATTTTTGTATGAATCCATGTGGAATCTTGCTTTACTGCTTTTGATCATTTTCTTTTTTACCAAGAGAAAGAAATTTGATGGAGAATTGATTGCTGTTTACTGTATTGGATATGGAATCGGAAGATTTTTGATCGAGGGATTAAGGATGGATTCATTGATGATCGGAAGTACAGGAATCAGAGTGTCACAGATGCTGGCACTGATCCTGGTGATATTTGGAACTGGATGGATTGTGTATAACTTTAAAAAATCAAGGAAAAATCACGAATGATTCACACAAAAATCACGCAATGAGACACCAAAAGAAGGGAATTGTCACCACTTTGACACAATCCCTTCTTTTTTGTGGAAAAAAACAAGAATTCTAAGAAAAAACTAAGATTTGATTGTGGATTATTCCTTGCAATTTAGAAAGGTATCGTATAAAATAATGTTTATAAGTGGTTAGAAGTGGTAGAAAGTGGTGATACCTGTGTTTATGGGAGAATTTAATCACACAATCGATGCAAAAGGCAGGCTGATCATCCCTTCACGATTCCGAGAAGAACTAGGACAGGAATTTGTGATGACAAAGGGATTGGATGGGTGCCTGTTTGTGTTCCCACAAACTGAATGGGAAAGCTTTCAGGGAAAGTTAAAGACTCTGCCACTCATTAATAAAGATGCCAGAAAGTTTTCAAGATTTTTCATGGCGGGGGCAGCTCCGTGTGAGATGGACAAGCAGGGAAGAACATTGATCCCAGCGACGCTCAGGGAATTTGCCCAGATGAAGAAAGAAGTTGTATTAACAGGAATGGCTGACCGTATCGAGATCTGGAGTAAGGAGAAGTGGATCGAGAACAATTCTTACGAGGATATGGATGATATCGCAGCCAGCATGCAGGAATTAGGATTGAGCATATAAGTTAGGTGGATTATGGAATTTAAACACATTTCCGTTTTATTAGACGAAACGATTGAAGAACTACATATTAAACCAGACGGAATCTATGTGGATGGGACTCTGGGAGGAGGCGGACATGCATATCATGTATGCCAGAAACTATCAGAGAAAGGAAGATACATCGGGATTGACCAGGATGCAGATGCGATTGCTGCAAGCACGAAGAGATTAGAACCGTTTAAGGATAAGGTAACGATCGTGCGTGATAATTATGTAAACATGCCGAAAGTGTTACACGATCTGGGAATAGAACATGTCGATGGAATTTTGTTAGATCTTGGGGTATCTTCATTTCAGTTAGATGAGAAGGAACGAGGATTTACTTACAGAGAAGATGTTCCGCTTGATATGAGAATGGATCAGAGACAGTCACTGACAGCCAGAGATATTGTCAATGAGTATTCCGAGATGGAATTGTTCCATATTATCAGAGATTACGGTGAAGAGAAATTTGCAAAGAACATAGCAAAACATATCGTCAATAAGAGAAAAGAAAGTCCGATCGAGACGACTGGACAGTTAATAGAAGTCATCAAAGGTGCGATTCCGATGAAAGTCAGAGCCGTGGGAGGACATCCGGCGAAGAAGACATTTCAGGCGATTCGTATTGAATGTAACAGAGAATTAGACGTATTAAAAGACAGCATTGATGCGATGATCGATCTTTTAAATCCAGGTGGAAGATTATGTATCATTACCTTCCATTCGTTAGAAGACCGTATTGTTAAGAGAGCTTTTAAGAAGAATGAGAATCCTTGTACATGCCCGCCAAACTTCCCAGTGTGTGTATGCGGCAACGTATCCAAAGGAAAGCAGTTAACAAGAAAACCAATTATTCCAGGGGAAGAAGAACTAGAGTACAACAAGAGGGCGAAAAGTTCGAAACTTCGAGTATTTGAAAGGGCATAATGAAGGAGAAGATTGATGGATAAGACAAGACAAGAACGATATAATATGATATATGGTAATACGGCAAGAAAGATCGAGGACAATGTGCAGCCAGCCAGCACACAGCCTGCGAGAAAACCAAGACCGAGAAGAAAAGTAAAGACAACACCAGAGACAAGACAGAATCAAAAAAGAGCGTTGTCAATTGATTTTGCGTTTATTAAAGTGTTAGTGGCAGGACTTTGTGTGATCGCGGCAATGAGCTTTTTCTATCTGTCAGAGAGAGCACAGTTTATGAAACAGAAAGCTGTTCTTTCCGATGCAAAGACACAGCTTAATACGCTGCAGGTAGAGAATGAAGATCTCAATCTTGAGATTGAACAGAGTATCAAGTTTGATACGATCGAGACAGCAGCGAAGAAATATGGAATGAGCAAACCTGATGCCAGTCATATTCTACGCTATGAGAGTCAGGATACTGAATATGTACGTCAGTATGGAAAGATACCAAAGGCAGACTAAGAGGTGGTTGACTTGAAGAAAAGAAGAAGAAAACCGATCAAACGATTAAACAATGCTATGAAAAAACGTACGATCTTTGCGTGTGCTTTCATAGCACTTCTTTTTGTTATACTGATCGGACGACTTGTCTATTTTAGTATATTTAAGAATAATATTTATAAGAGACAGGTTTTGTCACAACAAAATTATTCCAGTGAAACACTTCCTTATAAGAGAGGTGACATTCTGGATCGCGATGGAAATACATTGGCGACAAGCCAGAAGATGTATACACTGATTCTGGAACCAAAGAATATCTTAAGATCAGAGAAGATTCAGCAAGAGACGATCAAGGCACTTCATAAATATATGAAGCTGGATGAAGATAAATTATTAAAATTTATAAAAAAACATAAGAATTCCTATTATTCTGTGTACAGAGATGAATTAAGCTATAGTGATATAGCAGATTTTAAAGATTTTATTGCCTCAGACAAGGCAGATAATGTTTCTGGTATTGTATTTAGTGAAAAGTACAAACGACGTTATCCAAACCAGTCACTGGCAAGTCAGGTCATAGGATTTGTGTCCGATGGAACGATCGGAACCGGAGGAATCGAGCAGTATTATAACAGCACACTTTCTGGTGTGAATGGAAGAAAATATAAATACCTGAATGAGGAACTGGAACAGGACAGCTCAATCGTAGAACCAGAGAATGGAAAGACCGTAGTGTCAACGATTGATTCCAATATCCAGAAGCTGGCAGAAGATCAGCTGGCTAAGTTTGAGAAGAAATATGGCAGCAAAGGAAGCAGTATCCTCGTGATGAACCCGAATAATGGTGAGATTTATGCCATGGCGAATTCAACATCCTATAATCTGGAAAGCCCAAGGGATGATAAGAATCTGCTTAAGAAATACTCACAAAGTGAAGTCAATAACATGAGTGAGAAACAAAAGACAGAAGCATTCAATGAGATTTGGAAGAATCCAATCGTTTCCAATGCATTTGAGCCTGGATCTACTTACAAGCCATTTACGGTGGCAGCAGGTCTGGAAGAAGGAATCCTGAAAGGAAATGAAACATACTACTGTGATGGTTATCAGAAAGTTGGACCGCATATCATCCACTGTTCCCATAGAAATGGACATGGATTGATCACGTTATCACAAAGTATTTCTCTTTCCTGTAACGATGCCCTGATGCAGATTGCAGAAAAAGAATGGAAGAATGTATTCGCAAAATACCAGAGGAATTTTAATTTTGGAAAGAAAACAGGAATCGATCTTCCAGGAGAGGCGCAGACAGCATCACTGCTTCATGATGCAAAAGACATGACGGCAGCAGATCTTGCAACGAGTTCCTTTGGACAGTCCTTTAACTGTTCCATGATTCAGATGGCAAGTGCTTTCAGCTCACTGATCAATGGTGGATATTACTACAAACCACATGTTGTGAAACAGCTGCGAAGCAGCACAGGAGAAGTTGTAAGCAATGTAGAGCCTACGATGGTAAAACAAACTGTTTCCAAGGAAACATCAGATAAATTAAAAAAATATATGAAAGAAACCGTAGAATCCGGAACCGGAACGAAAGCGAAGATGAAAGATTATACGGCAGGAGGAAAGACGGGTACAGCCCAGAAGATACCAAGAAGTGCGGGAACGTACATCGTATCATTCTGTGGATTTGCACCAGCCGAGAATCCACAAGTTCTTGTATACGTTGTGATTGACGAGATTCAGAAAGAGTCACAGACCAATACAGGACTTGCAGTAGAGGTTGCAAAGAACGTATTAAAAGGTTCTCTAAAAGAACTAAATGTTCCAAAAAGCAGCAAAAAGTAATATAGAAATTTTTTCTTCATAATCTTATTAATAATAAAGTGAGGATTATGGAGATGAGAACGAAAGCAAAGAAAAGACTTTTGCTTGTTGTGAGCATGGTTTTCACAGGGTTTTTGGTTGTGACGATAAGGCTTTCATATGTAATGATCGCTCAGGCGGACAAATATTTAAGCTTAGCCAAAAACCTGCACCAAAGAGATCGGGAGATTAAGGCCCCGAGAGGTAATATTTATGACAGAAACGGCGTAAAGATTGCTTCAAATAAGGCGGTTTATTCAATCTCCGTGATCTATTCTCAGGTAACAGACAGGGAGAAAGTAATCAAAATCTTATCTGAGAATCTTCTGATCGATGAATCTTTGATCAGAAAAAAAGTATATAAAAATTCAGTAAGGGAAAAAATTAAAAGTAATGTAGAAAAAAGCATCGCTGACCGCATCAGGCAATATAAACTTGACGGGGTCAAAGTGGATGAAGATTACAAAAGAGTGTATCCGTATGATAAACTGGCATCGAAAGTTCTTGGATTTACAGGAGGTGATAACCAGGGCATCATCGGATTAGAAGTTTCCTATGACAAATATCTAAAGGGAAAAGCTGGAAGAATCCGTACATTAACTGACGGCAAAGGTGTGGAGATTGACGGTGTATATGAGGTAAGGGATGAACCTGAGGCTGGAAATGATCTTTATACGTCTCTGGATGTCAATCTGCAGAATTATGCAGTGCAGGCATGCCGGAAAGTAAAAAAAGAGAAGAAGGCAAAGCAGGTGTCCATGATCCTTATGAATCCACAGAATGGAGAGATTTATGCGATGGTTAACGAACCAGAGTATAATCTTAACAAACCATTTTTACTGTCCGCAAAGAAGAAGATGAAAGACAGTAAAAAACAACAGGAATATCTCAATAAAAAATGGAGAAATTCATGTTTAAACGATACTTATGAGCCGGGATCTGTGTTTAAGATCGTGACAGCAACAGCAGGTCTGGAACTGTCTAAAGTCCAGGTGAATGATCATTTTAACTGTCCGGGATTCAGGGTTGTTGAAGACCGTAAGATACGATGCCACAAAGTTGGAGGGCATGGGAGCGAGACTTTCAAAGAAGGTGTCATGAATTCCTGCAATCCAGTATTTATGGATGTCGGGGCAAGAGTTGGTGTTGATGGGATGTATGAGACGTTTCAAAAGCTTGGACTCTTTGAGAAAACAGGAATCGACCTTCCGGGAGAAGCATCTTCGATCATGCACCATAAGAAGAATGTTGGAGCTGTTGAGCTTGCAACGATGTCCTTTGGGCAGTCGATTCAGATTACACCATTGCAGCTTTTAAGAGCAGTCAGTGCAGTGATCAACGGAGGAAAACTTGTGACACCGCATTTTGGAGTATATCTTCAGACACAGGATGGAACAAAACAGAAGTTTTTTAGCTATAAGACGAAGAAGCATGTGATTAAAAAAGAAACTTCTGAGACAATGAAAGATCTGTTAGAAGCAGTTGTCTCAGATGGATCAGGAAAAAACTGCAGGATAGAAGGATTTTCAATTGGAGGAAAGACAGCAACCAGTGAAAAACTTCCGCGCGGGAATGGCAAGTACATTTCTTCGTTTTTAGGATTTGCGAAAGCAAAGAATCCGACGATCATCGGAATCGTACTGATCGATGAACCTTATGGAACCTATTATGGAGGAACGATCGCAGCACCAGTTATGAAAAGCGTGTTTAAGGTTGCACTTCCGTACATGGGAATTTATAAGGAATATACGCCAGATAAAAAAGAACCGTAGACAGAATGAAAACAAATGAGGTGGCGACATGAATTATGGTATTGTAAAGCCGGTTTTAATTGCCTTTTTTGTCAGCGTATTATTAAGTCCGATGATGATCAGGTATTTACACAAATTAAAATTCGGTCAGTTTATCCGGGGAGAAGGACCCGAATCACACCTGAAGAAGTCAGGAACTCCGACAATGGGAGGACTGATCATTTTACTTGGGATCGTAATCGCATCACTCTTTTATGTAAGAAGATATCCGATGATCATTCCAGTATTGTTTGTGACACTGGGATTTGGATTTATTGGATTTATTGATGATTATATCAAGGTAGTCATGAAAAGAAATCTGGGGCTTCATGCCTGGCAGAAGATGCTTGGACAGATCATTGTCACAGGAATCTTTGCATACTATCTGATCAATTATACAGAGATTGGGACATCGATGCTGATCCCATTTACACATGGAAAATATTTAAACCTTGGAGCATTTTTTGTACCAGCGGTCTTTATCATTTTGTTAGGCACAGTCAATGGTGCTAATTTTACAGATGGACTGGATGGGCTTGCATCGAGTGTTACGGTTTTGATCGCAACATTTTTTACAGTGGCAGCCCTTGGAATGCAGCAGGATGGCATGGAAGCCGGCATCTGGCCGATTTCATGTGCGACCGTTGGTTCACTGCTTGGTTTTTAGTATTTAATGTATATCCGGCAAGAGTATTTATGGGAGACACAGGATCACTTGCACTTGGAGGATTTGTTGCAGCAACTGCACTTATACTGCATTTGCCGTTATTTATCCCGATTGTGGGACTGATCTATATGGTAGAAGTGTTATCTGTTATGATACAGGTTGGATATTTTAAAGCTACAAAAGGAAAAAGATTATTTAAAATGGCACCGATCCATCATCATTTTGAATTGTCAGGATGGCCAGAAACGAAGGTTGTTGCAATCTTTGCGATCACCACGGCAGTTTGTTGCCTGATCGGACTGGTAGCGATTTAGTAAGGAGAAAAAAATGATAGATACAAGTAAGAAATTTTTAGTAGCAGGAGCAGGAAAAAGTGGAACAGGTTCTGTAAACCTTCTTTTAAAGACAGGTGCAGATGTAAGTCTTTATGATGGGAATAAAGAACTTGATAAGGAAGCTTTGTTTGAAAAATTATACGAAAAGAAAGAAATTCCACTAGTTCTTGGTGATATTACAAAAGAAGACGTAGAGAAATATGATCTGTTAGTATTAAGCCCTGGAATTTCAGTGAATGCACCGATCGCACAGCTGTTTTTTGATCAGGAAAAACCAGTATGGAGTGAGATCGAGTTAGCATATCAGGCATCCAAAGGAAAGATCGCAGCTATCACAGGAACAAATGGAAAGACAACAACAACAGCTCTTACAGGAGAGATCATGAAAGGATATTATGAGAGCAGTTTTGTTGTAGGAAATATCGGAATTCCATATACAAGCGTGGCACTTGACACAAAAGAAGACAGTGTGACAACAGCAGAGATCAGCAGTTTCCAGTTAGAAACGATCGTTGATTTTAAACCAGATGTATGTGCCGTTTTAAATATCACACCTGACCATTTAGATCGTCATGGAACAGTGGAAGTTTACGCCCAGACAAAAGAATCCATCGGAAAGAACCAGACAAAAGATCAGGTTATGGTATTAAATTATGAAGACGACACAACAAGAGATATGGCTGAGAGAGCGAATGGCAAAGTTCTATTCTTCAGTCTTCATCATAAGATAAAAGAAGGAGTCTTTATGGAAGACGATGCGTTTGTGATCGAAGAAGGAGATAACAAACAGATCGTGTGTACACTGGATGATGTAAATCTTTTAGGAGACCATAACTATGAGAATATTTTAGCTGCGATCGCAGTTACATATTCCATGGGAGTTCCTGTTTCTTATATTAAAGAAGGAATTCAGAGATTTAAGGGTGTTGAACATCGTATTGAATATGTGGATACAGTAAAAGGCGTTGCATATTATAATGATTCAAAGGGAACAAACCCTGATGCAGCGATTAAAGGAATCAAAGCTATGAATCGCCCAACATGGCTGATCGGTGGCGGATATGACAAGAAATCCACATACGATGAATGGATTGAAGCATTTGATGGTAAAGTAAAAGAACTGATCTTAATGGGAGTAACAGCACCAAAGATTGCTGAATGTGCAAAAGCACATGGATTTGACAAGATTAAATTTGTAGATTCCATGGAAGAAGCAGTTTCTTATATCGCTGAGAAGGCACAGGATGGGGATGCAGTATTATTATCACCAGCATGTGCAAGCTGGGGAATGTTCCCGAACTATGAAGTCAGAGGAGATATCTTTAAAGACTGTGTCAGAAAATTAAAGGAGAACTAAAAAAGTGGCGAATCGCATCAAAGAAAAATATATGGCTGGCAAAAGATATTTTGATTATCCAATGTTGTTTCTTGTGATATTTCTGATATGTTTTGGACTGGTCATGGTTTATAGTACAAGTTCATATAAAAGTGTGATGACGTATGGAAATTCATATCACTGGGTATTGAGACAGCTGGGTGCGATCGGTGTTGGTGCATTTTTAATGATTTTATGCTGTCTGTTAGACTATCGTCTCCTTAAGCACAGGGCATTGGCAAATGCATCGATTATCGGGAGTTTTGTACTTTTACTCTTAGTGTTGGCAGTTGGTGCAGCAAAGAAAGGGTCTGTACGCTGGATCGCTATTGGAAGTGTTCAGTTTCAGCCCTCAGAATTCTGTAAGATTCTGATCGTTATTTATATGGCAAATAAATTATCCGAGAATGCACATAAACTAAAGACGTTGGGAGACCATCTAAAGATTTTAGGCCCGACACTTCCAGTTATTGGTCTGGTCGCTTATCAGAATCTGAGTACAGGACTTGTTATGTGTGCCATGGTAGGGATCATGACATTTGTTGTAAGTCCGAGAACCAAGGAATTAGTTATGACTGCTGTTGGATTTGTGGGATTGATTGTGGTTTATCTTATGACTGCGAACAGTTATCGTAATGAACGATTTCAAATCTGGCTGCATCCAGAGACTCATAAGAAAGGGTTCCAGACGATGCAGGCATTATATGCGATCGGTTCAGGAGGTATTTTTGGAAAAGGTCTTGGACAGAGCATGCAGAAGATGGGATTCATTCCAGAATCGCATAATGATATGATATTTTCCATTATTTGCGAAGAACTTGGGCTGTTTGGAGCGGTATGTCTGATTCTTGTATTTATTGCATTGGTTTGGAGAATGCTTTTGATCGCAATGAACATTAATGATCTGTTTGGTTCTCTGATTGTTATTGGGATTATGGTACATATTGCAATGCAGGTATTTGTAAATATTGCCGTTGTAACGAACACGATTCCACCAACAGGAATTCCGCTTCCGTTTATCAGCTATGGTGGAACATCAATGGCTGTTATTATGATAGAGATGGGAATGGTATTATCGATTTCCAGAAAAATTCATTTAGGATAAGGATGAGGTGCTATGGAAGATAACAATGTTATTCGAATGGATGAGCATAAAAAGAAAGATAAAGTACATAAATTTTCGGTGAAGAAAATTCTATTGGCATTCGTTGTATGTATCATACTTGCTGTTGCAGTGATCGCAGGAACCTGCAAGACAAAAACGATCAAACTAGAAGGTTTAAGTTACTATACTGAAGCGGAAGTAAGAAAAGCGATTGCAGAAAATGGATATATTAATAATTCCGTTGCATATTATCTAAAATGCAAATTTGCAGCTCCAAAGATTCTTCCGTTTGTAGATTCGATTTATGTGAGTATCAATGCTCCGGATTCAATCACGATCCACGTAAAAGAGAAAAAGAGAGCGGGTTGTCTGCAGTACAATGGCAAATATGTCTATTTTGATAAAAATGGTTATGCACTGGAAAGCTATGAAAAGAAATATGACGATGTTCCGCTTGTAACAGGGTTAAAATATAATGAACTACAGATGCAGCAGAAGATCGATGTAAAAGATAAAAAAGTTTTTTCATATCTGCTGGAACTGACAACACAGATTGGCAAATATCACCTGCCGATTGACCAGATTCATATCAAAGAAGATGGAAATGCATTGTTGATCAGTGATGATATCACGGTGGATCTTTATAATAAAAATGATATTGATATCAAAATACCAGAGCTTAAAGGTATGTTAAAAAAAGTAAAAGGAAAAAGTGGAACTATTGACATGAGATACTTCAGTGAGGACCGCAAAATTGCTATTTTTCAACCAAAAAATGGTTGAAATAATTTAGTAAAAAAGGTATCATTAGATTAGTGTACAGAATTTAAGGGAAGTCATTATATAGAGATGGCGTGAAGGAGGAACAACGTGGTTGAGATTATGCCTAGTGTTGAGAACACACAAGCAAGGATTTTAGTAATAGGAGTCGGTGGAGCCGGTAATAATGCGGTAAACCGAATGGTTGATGAGAATGTCCAGGGTGTAGAACTCGTGGGTGTGAATACAGACAGACAGGCTTTATCTTTATGTAAAGCCGGAACAAAGATCCAGATTGGAGAGAAACTGACAAAGGGACTTGGAGCAGGAGCAAAACCTGAGATCGGTGAAGCGGCAGTAGAAGAGAACCGTGAAGAGATTACAGAACTGGTTCAGGGATCAGATATGGTATTTGTAACATGCGGAATGGGTGGAGGTACTGGTACAGGTGCAGCCCCAATCATTGCAGAGATTTCCAAAGGACTTGGAATCTTAACAGTCGGAGTTGTGACAAAGCCATTTACATTTGAAGGAAAACCCCGCATGAACAATGCAATGTCAGGAATCGCCCGCCTTCAGGATCAGGTAGATACAATGATCGTAATACCGAACGATAAGTTATTACAGATCTGTGACAAGAGAACAACAATTCCAGATGCACTTAAGAAAGCAGACGAGGTACTGCAGCAGGGTGTACAGGGAATCACAGATATGATCTATAACCCAGGACTGATCAATGTCGATTTTGCGGATATCCAGACAGTCATGAGAGACAAAGGTATCGCACATATCGGTATGGGTGTTGCAGACGAAGAGCTGGAAGCAATCAAAACAGCGATGGAAAGTCCATTGCTTGAGACAACAGTTGCAGGTGCTACAGATGTTATCGTTAACTTTGCAGGTGCTGTTGGAATGTTAGAAGCACAGCAGGCTGTGGAATACTTAAAGGACGAAGCAGGAGACGATGTCAACGTAATCTTCGGTACAGTCAATGCTGACTTTGGAGATCAGATCAGTGCAACGATCATCGCAACAGGAATCAAATCTGCAGATGTTACTGGCAATGCAAGAACTGGATTTGCAGCAGCGAAGAAAGCAAAACCAGCTCCACAGCAGCAGGCACCAGCATTTTCAGGACAGCCTCTTCACAATGGCAAAGTAATGGAAGAACAGCCAGAAGAAACACCAGCATCACAGCAGACAAGTTATGTTTCTGAATCTGAGATGGAAGAGATCGAACAGGAAAGCACAAAGATCAATATTCCAGAGTTCTTATTAAAGAGCAGAAGAAGATAATTTCTTCAATTAATAAAAGATAAAACAAAAGCGTGTAGAATTTATATCAATTATTCTACACGCTTTTTTCTTAATTATTTGATATAATCTCCACGGGTGAAAACAAGTTCATAATCAATACTTCCAAGTCTTCTTCCAAGACATCCTGCACATTCCGCAGCTTCCTCTCCCGTACAAATCTTATTATCATACAAAGAATAATCTTTTCTTACCGCCACAGGGGAGAGATTCGGCATCACGACATTCGCCCCGGCAAGAACCCCTTTTTCCCTTCCACGAGGATCAATGGTTCCAAGTGCTGTTGTAGCAGGAAGTAAAAGATGAGGATTCATCAGACGAAGGATACTCACAAGATAAGTTGTAAGCTCTACAGTTCCAGATGGATAATCTTTAAATCTTGTATCATGATGTGGAACAAAAGGTCCAATACCAACCATCTGAGGATCAAGTTCCTGAATAAATAAAAGATCGTCCACAAGATTCTCAACAGTCTGATATGGTGCACCTACCATGAATCCGGTACCTACAGCATAACCAATCTCCTTTAAATTCCACAGACACTGAATTCTGTTATCTAATGAAAGACTTTCAGGATGTAATTTCTGGTAAAGTTCAGGGTCAGCAGCTTCGTGGCGGAGCAGATAGCGGTCAGCTCCGGCATCGTACAACTTCTGATAGCTTTCTTTGGAACGTTCGCCAAGAGAAAGTGTGATCGCACAGTCAGGATAACGCTTTCTGATCTCAGAAACGATCGGAACCATCACATCATCACTGTAATGAGGATCTTCCCCGCCCTGAAGGACAAAGCTTCGATAACCAAGCTGATAACCATTTTCACAGGCAGAAAGAATTTGATCTTTTGACAGGCGGTAACGGTTAGCGTTTTGGTTTGCTCCCTGAATTCCACAGTAATAGCAGTTATTTTTGCAGTAATTGGTAAATTCAACCAATCCACGAGGGAAAACACCATTTCCATAGATTTTTGCCGCTTCTTCTCTGGCAAGAGAGGCAAGATAAGAGGCACTTTCTTCATCACGTTCCCTGATGAGAGTGATAAATTCATCTCTTGAAAGTGTATGTTCTTTATGTAAACGATCAATTAGTTCGTGTAAATTCATAATATCCAACTCCTTTTTTGTCTATAAGAAATATAACATATAATAGAGGAAAACACCAAAGAAATATGATAGAATAAAGGAAAATGTTTTTAAATTTCAAGAAAAATCGAGACACGAATGGAAAAAGCAATGGTATCAATGATCAAAGTTTTGGTACTAAATAATAAAATTGCAACTTTTCATTGATTGTGATAGAATAAGAAAGTTAATCTTGGCATGCTTTATAAATGCCATGGAAACTGATACAGAAAGATACTAGAAAGAAGGATATAAATGAAGCGCGAAGATGTGAGAAATATTGCAATCATTGCCCATGTCGATCATGGAAAAACGACTTTAGTAGACGAGATGTTAAAACAGAGCGGAATTTTCCGTGATAATCAGGAAGTCGCAGAAAGAGTCATGGACTCAAATGACATCGAGAAAGAAAGAGGAATCACGATCCTGTCTAAGAATACAGGAGTTATGTATAATGGAATCAAGATCAATATCATCGATACACCGGGCCATGCAGATTTTGGTGGAGAAGTAGAACGTGTACTTAAGATGGTAAATGGTGTTGTATTAGTTGTCGATGCATTTGAAGGACCAATGCCACAGACAAAGTTCGTATTAAAGAAAGCATTAGAGCTTGATCTGTCAGTGATCGTATGTGTCAACAAAGTAGACCGTCCGGAAGCAAGACCAGATGAAGTTGTCGATGAGACATTAGAATTATTAATGGAATTAGATGCAGGAGACAAACAGCTTGACTGCCCATTCGTATTTGCATCAGCCAAAGAAGGATTTGCAACATTAGATCTTGATGGTGAGAAGAAAGATATGAAACCATTATTCGAAACGATCATCGATCATATCGAAGCACCAGAAGGAGATCCAGAGAAGCCATTACAGGTACTGATCAGTACAATTGATTATAATGAATACGTTGGACGTATCGGAATCGGTAAAGTAGATAATGGAGAGATTGCAGTCAACAAAGAATGTATCGTAGTAAATGCCCATGACCCAGAGCGTAAAGAAAAAGTCCGTATTACCAAATTATATGAATTTGAAGGACTTGATAAAGTAGATGTAAAGAGTGCACAGGTAGGATCTATCGTAGCAATCTCTGGAATTTCAGATCTGTCAATCGGAGATACGATCTGTGATGTGGATGGGGCAGAAGCAATTCCCTTCCAGAAGATTTCAGAGCCAACAATCTCTATGCAGTTTATGGTAAATGACAGCCCTCTTGCAGGACAGGAAGGTAAATATGTCACATCAAGACATATCAGAGACAGACTGTTCAGAGAATTAAATACTGATGTCAGCCTTCGTGTAGAGGAAAGTGAGAATCAGGACAGCTACAAAGTATCCGGACGTGGAGAATTACATTTATCCGTACTGATCGAGAACATGCGTCGTGAAGGATATGAATTTGCAGTCAGCAAGGCAGAAGTATTATACCATTACGATGAGAATGGCAAGAAATTAGAGCCAATGGAGATTGCAGTCATTGACGTTCCAGAAGAATTTACAGGAGCAGTTATTGAGAAATTAAGCCAGAGAAAAGGTGAACTTCAGAATATGACAGCAGCCAACGGCGGATATTCAAGACTTGAATTCTCTATCCCATCCAGAGGACTGATCGGATATCGTGGAGAATTTATGACAGATACAAAAGGAAATGGTATCTTAAATACACTGTTTGATGGATATGGACCATACAAAGGAGATATCCAGTATCGTAAACAGGGATCATTGATCGCATACGAAGCAGGAGAAACGATCACATATGGTCTGTTTAATGCACAGGAGAGAGGTACATTATTCGTAGGACCTGGTGAGAAAGTATACGGTGGAATGGTCATCGGACAGACAGGAAAGACAGAAGATATCGAGATCAACGTATGCCGAAGCAAAAAGCTTACAAATACACGAGCTTCAGGATCAGATGATGCATTAAAATTATCTCCTCCAAAGATCTTAAGCTTAGAGCAGGCATTAGAATTTATTGATACAGATGAATTGCTGGAGATCACTCCAGAGAACATCCGTATCCGTAAGAAGATCTTAGATCCAACAATGAGAAAACGTGCAAAATTCTCATAAAATAACAGAGTAATTTACAATTGTATATAAAATGTCGAAAAAGTGGGGCTAACTTTGTCGAATGATTTTTCTTCTAATTGTGCCAGAATTGGAATAGGATTTAAAGTATACTAATAGGACACAAGAAGGGAGAAAGAGTATGACAGAGCAGGGAATCAATCATAATCAAGTGGAGGTTTGCGGGCGTATTAATTCAGCGTTTGAATACAGCCATGAGATTTTCGGAGAAGGATTTTATACAGTCAAACTTTTAGTAAACAGATTAAGTGAAGTAACAGACGAGATACCATTACTTGTATCAGACAGACTTGTGGATGTCAGCAAAGATTACACAGGGATGCTTGTAAGGGCATGTGGACAGTTTCGTTCCTTTAACAAGCATGAGGAGAATCGTAATCATCTGATCTTATCCGTATTTGTCAGAGATCTGGAATTCATTGACAGCATGGAAGGATACAGACCAAATCAGATCATTTTAGATGGATTTATCTGTAAACAGCCAGTATACAGGATGACACCGCTTGGAAGAGAGATTTGTGATATTCTTCTTGCGGTGAATCGTTCTTATGGTAAATCAGACTACATACCATGCATCTGCTGGGGAAGGAATGCAAGATTTGCAGGGAATCTTGAAATTGGTTCAAGAATTCAGCTGATCGGAAGGATTCAAAGTAGAGAATACCAGAAAAGAGTCTCAGAAAACCAGCTGATCAAACGAGTAGCCTATGAGGTATCTGTAAATAAACTGGAGTTTCACGAAAAGGATGAAGAATAAGTTGTATTTATAGTATCAGAAATGATATAATATCCTAAACCAAATATATTACTACAAAAGGAAGATTCTTTGAGGTGAAAAGATGGAAGGACGAGTGGAAGTATACTGTGGCCAGGGCAGAGGAAAAACATCCTGTGCGATCGGTCAGTGTGTGAAAGCAGCCGGGCAGGAAAAGCAGATCATCATGGTTCAGTTCCTTAAAGGAAAAGAAACAGAAGAATTAAGCTTTTTCAAACGTTTAGAACCAGAAGTACAGTTATTTCGTTTTGAAAAATATGAAAGACCATACGAAGAGCTAAGCGATGAAGAGAAGAAAGAACAAGATCATTTTATTTATAACGGTTTAAAATACGCACATAAAGTCATAGACACAAGACAGTGCGATGTTGTCGTTTTAGATGAAGTGCTGGGACTTTTGGATCTGGGTCTTTTAAAGACCGAAGAACTGGTGGAGATGTTAGAGAACCGAGGTGATGATCAGATGATCATCATGACGGGAAGACAGATTCCAGATGAATTGATACCATATACAGATGCGGTATATTGCATCAGTACGATCAAAGAATCTTAATGTTGATGCTACACAGGATGATAGGAGGAAAGAAAAATGTCAATTTTTACAGGTGCAGGTGTTGCATTAGTAACACCATTTAAAGAAGATTTATCGGTGGATTACGATCAGTTAGAGAAATTTATTGATTTCCAGATCGATAATGGAACAGACAGTATCATTATCTGTGGAACTTCAGGAGAAGCTTCTACAATGTCTCATGATGAGCAGATCGAAGTAGTCAGCGCATGTGTTTCTCATGTGAACGGAAGAATTCCAGTCATCGCAGGAGCAGGAGCAAACTGCACAGATGAAGCTTTAAATCTAGCGAAGAGATCAGAGAAAGCAGGAGCAGACGGACTGTTAGTCGTAACACCATACTATAACAAAGCAACACAGAAAGGTCTGGAAGAGTACTATACAACAGTTGGTAATTCTGTGGACATTCCAATCATCATGTACAATGTACCAGGAAGAACAGGAACAAATATCCAGCCAGCTACAGCAGTGAAGATTGCAAAGAGTGTTGATAACATTGTAGCGATCAAAGAAGCAAGCGGAGATATCGGACAGGTGGCAACACTTGCAGCATTAGCAGACGGATGTTTAGATATCTATTCAGGAAATGACGATCAGGTAGTACCTCTTCTTGCATTAGGTGGAAAAGGTGTTATCTCTGTATTATCCAACGTAGCACCAAGAGAAACTCATGACATGGTTATGAAATTCTTAGAAGGAGATGTCAAAGGAAGCTTAGACATTCAGTTAAAATACATGGATGTGATCCATAACTTATTCAGCGAAGTAAATCCAATCCCTGCAAAACGTGCAGTTTCAGAGATGGGATATTGCAGAAATATCGTAAGACGTCCATTAACAGAGATGGAAGAAGATCACGCACAGGTATTAATTAACGCAATGAAAGAAGCAGGAATTCTTTAAGGAGTTACAAAAGATGGTTAAGATTATGATGCATGGCTGCAATGGAGTCATGGGACAGGTGATCAGTAAGATCGTAGAAGAGACAGAAGGAGCTGTTATGGCATGTGGTGTTGACCGCATGGATGACGGACATAACGATTATCCGGTATTTACAGATATCAATGCATGTGATGTGGAAGTTGATGCGATCATCGACTTTTCAGCAGCACCAGCCGTTGATGGATTACTTGATTTTGCGGTTGAAAGACAGATTCCAGTTGTATTATGTACAACAGGATTAAGTGATGAACAGTTAGAGAGAGTTCACGAAGCAAGCAAGAAGACAGCAGTACTTCGCTCAGCAAATATGTCATTAGGAGTGAATACATTATTTAAGGTATTAAAATCCATGACAAAATTATTAGCAGATGCAGGATTCGATATTGATATCGTAGAAAAACATCACAGAAGAAAACTAGACGCACCATCTGGAACAGCGATCGCACTTGCAGAAGCTGTCAATGAGCCATTAAACAACGAATATGAGTTTGTTTATGACAGAAGCCAGAGAAGAGAACAACGTCCAAAGAAAGAGATTGGAATCTCAGCAGTCAGAGGTGGAACAATTGTTGGAGAACATGAGATCATCTTTGCAGGACAGGATGAAGTCATCGAATTAAAACATACAGCATATTCAAGAGCTATCTTTGGAAAGGGAGCAGTCAGTGCAGCCCTTTACTTAGCAGGAAAAGAAGCTGGTATGTATGATATGAGTGATGTCATTGGATAAGAGATAAGAGTTTAAAGACAATAGATACATTCGCCATTAAGACAGTGTGTTTATTGTCTTTCTTTATGGCAGGAGAGATAACATGAGTAAGATAAAGATTGCATTTTTTGATATTGACGGGACATTGATTGATCCAGAGAAGAAAAGAATAACAGACAATACCAAAAAAGCATTATTAAAGCTTAAGGAAAATGGAGTTAAGATCTGTATTGCAACAGGAAGACCGCCAGAAAAGGTTCCAGATTTCAAAAGTGAAGGAATAGATTTTGATGCATTTTTGACGTTTAATGGTTCTTATAGTTTTAATGAAACCGAAACAATCTTTGAAAATCCGCTGGATAAAGAAGATGTAAAACAGATCATCCAAAATGGAGAAGAAATGGGACATCCTGTGGTATTAGCGACAAAGGACAGGACAGAAGCAAATGGATTAGAAGAATACCTCGTTGAATATTTTTCCATTGCAAATCAGAAGATCAAGCTTGCACCAGATTTTGAGGAGCTTTCAAAAGAAGAAGTATTTCAGATCATGATGGCAGGCGGTAAGGATGAATATAAAGCGATGCTTAAAGATACAAAAAGAGCAGCAGTTGCAGTATGGTGGCCGAAAGCTGTCGATATCATTCCGTCAGATGGAGGAAAAGGCGTTGCAGTTGAAAAGGTTTTAGAATACTACCATTTGAGCAAAGAGGAGGCAATGGCATTTGGAGATGGTAACAATGATCTTGAAATGCTAAAGACCGTTGGACTTGCGGTGGCAATGGAAAATGCATCCAAAGAGTTAAAAGAGGCAGCTGATGTAATCTGCGGGCATGTATCAGAGGATGGAATTTATACATATTGTAAAGAAAATAATTATTTTGAATAAAAAAAGAATGGTTTCAGATACCTTGTGTAAGAAACCATTCTTTTTTTACAAGAAAGTTTGATGTTAAACAATATTAGGAATGAACTTTTTTCGCTTTTGGATATATTTTTTTCATTTTCTGGTCATTATAATGAGTATCAAGAAATCTTTCGAAACCATTGGAAGCTGGAAGCTGTTTGTCTCTCTGATCATAACGGATCAAGGCAGATAAAGACATTAGCATATTAAGTGTCATAAAAACAACGACAAACCATGTAAAAACAGTTCCAAAAGCGATTGGAAGTTTTTCAATCAGTCCGGATAGTAATGGATAGATTTTTTTAAACCAGGCAACTGTTGCAATTCCCCAGAAGAAACAATAAAGAAGATTGATTCTTCCATTCAGATTAAAAGGCATCTTACTGTAATCCCAGAACACCTTTCCGAAGACAATTTCACTTAGAACACTGCACAAATATTCATAAGCACCTCCAAGAAATGTTCCCATCAAAAATAAAAAGCTGTCAGAACGGTCTTTATAACGGTATAAAAGTAAAGTAACTCCGGCAAAAGCAAACCCCCAGACGATACTGAACGGACCCCATACAAGGCTGCTGCGGCTCATCCAGACACCCATCTTTAAACGGCAAAAGATCGTTTCGATGATATCCCCAAGCAAAGAACCTATAAAAAACAATAAAAAGACTTTATAAAAGCCACATCCCTGGGCAAAGACACCTGTTTTTGGAATTGTTGGGAGTTTTAATTTGCGCTGTGGATAAGCACGTTCGACACGGTGTTCCACGTAAGAAGTTATCAACGTATTTAACTTCATGCTTACCTTTGTAAGATATGCATCCGCAGATTCCCAGCGCCGCTTATCAATATTTTTCCCAAAAACAACGATCGCTGTAGCCAGAATATCGATGATCAATATTGCAAGCAGGATAAAAATGATAACGTGGCATATCAAAGAAGGAATCATTTTATACAATGTAAAAATGAAAGGATTTGCAAATCTGACACCGAGATATCCAAGGATTCCCCAGAAGATCGAATGAGAAACGCAGATATAACCATCCAGATTCCATTTATTTTCAGAATAATCCCACCAGCGTTCATGATAAAAATGTTCAATAAAATGTCCGCCAAACCATTCAATGACGGTGGCATCGATCAGTGCAACAAGAAAAATCCAAAGGCCAGTCATCTCATGGGTATTGATCGTGATGACCACAGCACCGATTCCATAAGAAATACAAAGTGGTGAGTTAATAAATCCACGGTTTACAAAACGTTTCTGATGAAATGCTGCCTGTATAACTTCCAGAATCCATCCAGTAAAAGAATAAAGGAAGAAAAGAAAGCATAATTCAAATAATGTTTTTATCATATGTAAAGCTCCTTTTTTGCTAATATTGTATTCAGTATATAAAAAATGACCAAAAAAGACAAGAAAGAAAAGCATTGTATCACAAACTGCACAAAAGTATCTGTCAAATTATTCACAAAATTTCTGAACAAATGTAAATGTATACATGAAAAAACAGTTTACTTTGACATAATTTCAGAGAAAATGTATTGAAAAGCAAACAAAGATTGAATAGAATAATGGCATAAAGATTGATACAACTTAGAAAGCAGCAAATGAGAAAGGAGTATCGTCCAATGAAGAAGATTGTAGATGATTGGAGACTGATCTATAAGGTCTGCAGCCTGTATTATGAAGATGATATGAGACAGCAGGAAATCAGCGACTATCTTGGAATATCCAGAGCGACAATCTCAAGAATGCTTCAGAAGGGAAAAGAAAGCGGAATTGTACGCGTGGAAGTGGTCAATCCGATTCAGTTCACTTACGGCAAACTTGAAAAGACGCTGGAAAGAAAATATGGTCTGAAAGATGTGATCGTTGTCGAGAATAGTTCTCTTGATACCAGACAGGAATCTCTCAATAAGATGTATGAAAAGGCAGCACTTTATTTGTCACAGTTTTTCCGTGATGGAGATTACATCGGAGTATCTATGGGATTTACTCTGCATAATGTAGCAAGGACACGAAGATCATTTGCGAAAGACAATCAGTACATGTTTGTACCAATCGTGGGAGGCATCAGTCCAAACAGTATTAATGGAGTGGATGTCCAGAGCAACCAGATTGCAAGGGAATTTGCAGACAAATTTGGTGGCAGCTATACACAGTTTCTTGCTCCGGCACAGTTCTCGGATAAGAAGATCAAGGATTATTTTCTGGAAGAAAAGTCAGTGAATTTTATCTTTGATGATTTTGAAAAACTGGATACAGTTGTTATGGGAATCGGAGCAAATGATACAGGAACAGATTCGACACTGATTCATGCTGGATATATTACAGATGAAGAACTTCAAAGCTTCGCAGACAACGGTGTTGTTGGAAATGTGGCACTGCAATTCTTTGATTCCGAAGGAAAACGAGAAAAATTTCAAGGATTTAACGAAAGAGTGGCAGGTATGCCAGCAGACCAGATCAAGAAGATCAGGAACCGAATTGGTATCGCAGGTGGAGCAGAAAGGGTGAAAGCAGTCAAAGGCGCAATTGCTGGAGGATATATCAATATATTGATCACCAACAATGAGTGTGCTGAAAAGCTATTGTAACACGGCAAAAAAAGGAACTAATCAAGATAAAAAAATTATATTTTTATTAGTTTTCTTTTTTTGGACAAAATATCTGTAAAAATAACACAAAAATGAGAAAAAAAGTAAAAGTAGAATAGAAAAAAACAGCGGAATAACCGCTGTATGGAATCAGTCAAGCAGAGCAAGCGCTGTTTCTTTGGTAGTAAAAAATGAGTTGATCAGATGAAGCGACAAAGCAGAATGAATAATATCTTTCTTGTAAGTTCCTTCAGCAATACCAATAGAAACACGAGCATGTTTAGAAGCTTTAAAAATATCAGCATGAATGATTCTCTCTGTAAGTTCTGTCTCTACAAGTTTTGAATCTGAGGTTAAAAACTGTAAAGAGATATCACCGATAGCACCAGCATCCTTTAGCTGGGCGACTTCATCCGCAGAAAGAATATCATGTCTTGTCAGAAAAGAGGTTTCAAAAGTTCCGATCCCTGTGATGATGATATCTGGATTCTCAGCAAGATTAAGGGTTGATTGAACTTTTGGGTTCGAACTTAAAGTTTCGTATTCTTCCTTGGAAGAACAAAATGCTGGGAAATGAAGTAAATGGGATTTACCACCTGTCAGATTAGCCAGCTGGATGACGTTATAGTTTGGCAATGTATCAAATGAAGCGCCAAAACTTCCAGCAAGAGGGACGATCTGAATATCAGAAAACTTCAATGGATGGATATGGCGGATAAATCTTGAAACAGCATTTCCCCATGCTACACCGATGACATCGGTTGGTTTGATCTGTGAGATGAAATAATTCACAGCAGCCATGGAAAGATAATCTTTGGATGTATCGGAATTGTCGATAACACTTGCATATTCAAGCTGGTATTTATCACAGAGTTGCTGCTCTAACTGAGTATTTCCAAGGATTGGAGACTCGATTTCAATCTTAACGATACCGAGTTCTTCAGCACGGGTAAGAAGTTTTGATACCCAGGGTCTTGAAATATTAAGTTTCTTGGCGATTTCCTGTTGGGAGAGTTTGTCTTTGTAATATAAAGTTGCGATCAAAGTAATGCGATCTAACATAGCATCATTGTTTTCTAGTTTTTTCATAGGCAACATCCTTTATAAAAGTAATTTTAATCGTAAAAAGCACAAATGTGACATCTTTTTAACAAAATTATATTGTAAAAAATACAGAAATTCAAGAAAAAATGGATAAGAAAAAGAAAAAAAGACGAACAAATGTAAAAGAATGATATATATGGAACAAAGGATACCAAAGTCCAATGTAGATTAAAGGGCCCGATTCGATGGATGAGGTATTTGGAGAAACATTTATATAGAGTGAAAATGAAAAAATTATCATAGGTAAACATTAAAAAAGGAGGAAAACTTATTTATGACAGTTATTTCAAACATTGCAAATGGCTTTATAGGATTGTTCAACGCAGGTGGAGAGCAGTTTATGAGCTGGGTAACAGGAATTATTCCTTTAGTTATCTGCCTGATGACTGCGGTTAACGCACTGATTGGATTTATTGGGGTAGAAAGAGTAGAAAAGTTTTGTCAGAAGATCACAAAATATACACTTCTTCGTTATACATTGCTGCCAATCATGGCCGTTATCTTTTTAACGAATCCAGCGATGTATACATTTGGAAGATTTTTAAAGAAAGAACATAAAGCAGCATTTTATGATGCGACAGTTTCATTTTGCCATCCAGTAACTGGATTATTTCCACATGCAAATGCAGGAGAGTTATTCGTATACATGGGAATTGCAACAGGTATCCAGAAATTAGGATTATCTATTGGTGGTCTTGCAGTAAGATATTTCATCGTAGGTGTGATCGTAATTTTGATCCGTGGTATCTTATGTGAAAAAATTTATGCAGTATTAAGCAAGAAAGCAAATTAAGGAAAGGAGAATCCAATATGTATAAAACGATTACGATCAAAGCTGGAAGTGGTGGATGGGGAGGACCATTAACTATCGTACCTACAGAAAAATGCAATAAGATCTTAAGTGTTACAGGTGGAGGAGTTCATCCGGTCGCACAGAAAATTGCAGAAATGACAGGAGGAGAAGCAGTTGATGGATTTAAGGAAACTCTTCCAGATGATGAAGTTTTAGTAGCTGTTGTAGATTGTGGTGGTACAGCCCGCTGCGGAGTTTATCCCAAAAAAGGAATTTTTACGGTAAATATTGAACCAGTAGGAAAAGCTGGTCCATTAGCAAAATATATTACACCAGAGATTTATGTATCAGCAGTTACAGAAAGTGACATTTTTGAATCTGATTATGCTGGCCATATTACACAGAAAGCATCAGAAGAAAAAGAACAGCCACAAGCAAGTGCTGCTCCAGAGCCAAAATCAAAAGCACAGGCAAAAGAAGAAATTGCAAAAGCAAACGAAGGAAAAAATGAAAATATCGTTGTCCGTATTGGTAAAGTTGTTGGACGTGTTGTAAATATCTGTTTTCAGGCAGGTCGTGATACGATCGAAATGGTTGTTGGAACAATCCTTCCATTTATGGCATTTACAGCTACACTGCTTGGTATCATTTCGGCTAGTGGACTTGGAAATGTCATTGCAAAAACAATTTCACCTATTTGTTCTACATTGCCAGGAATGGTAGCGATCGCATTTATTTGCGGTATTCCGATCCTTTCTCCAGTCCTTGGACCAGGAGCTGTTATTGCACAGGTAGTCGGAACATTGCTGGGATCACAGTTTGCACTTGGAAATATTCCTCCACAGTATGCACTTCCAGCTTTGTTTGCAATCGATGCACAGGCAGGATGTGACTTTATTCCGGTTGGATTATCCCTTGGAGAAGCAGATTCAGAAACCATTGAATATGGTGTTCCAGCCGTATTGTTTGAACGACTGATCACAGGACCATTAGCGGTACTGATCGCGTTCGCATTTAGTATTGGAATGTATTAATAAATATAGATTTCACAGGAGGTAGAGAAATATGAAATATCAGTCTAAAATCGTTGGACTTGGACCAGATGCGTTAGCGTTTCTGGAAGATGAAGATATGAACTTTATCATCATTTTTAACGAAGATGCACCACCAGAACTTGCAGAATTATCGGTACTTCATACAAAAGCTGAATTGAAAGAAGATCCAGCTGTTGGAGATACATTAAAGATTGGAAATAAAGAATTCAAAGTCAGTGCTGTCGGATGGGAAGCACCTCATACATGGGCAGAACTTGGACATTGCACATTAGATTTCAAGGGAGGATCAGAGGCAGAACGTCCGGGATGTATCTCTCTTGAAGGAAACCAGCTGACAGCAGAAGATTTAGCCGTTGGCGGTGTCATTGAATTATATTAATTTAGCACTTATTAATTTATTTATATATAAGATAAGGAGAATGTGATTATGTTAAACATGGATCAAAAATTAATCAAAAGACAGGAAGAAGGAAAAATCATCAAAACTGGTATCGTAGGTGCCGGACAGATGGGACGAGGAATGGTAACACAGATGGTACTGATGAACG
>ERZ836829.191-NODE-191-length-95618-cov-7.248297_pt1 | contig 95618 bp, 86 predicted proteins | sample MGYA00519574_ERZ836829 | MGnify/ENA primary metagenome ERZ836829 (study PRJEB31850, sample SAMEA3708808) | human gut metagenome | biome: human gut; feature: human-associated habitat; material: faeces | place: China | collected 2014 ...
GGCGTTGCCGGGGAGCCCCCTGTTTATACAAACTCGTAGTCGGCGAACTTGTCCTCGCCCTGCTGGTTATCCTTGGTTTCCCCCACGAAGGTGCCCATCACGTGGCACTCCGGGCAGAAGCCGAACTCCTCGTCGGCGCTTCCCTCCAGTTCATAGCGGTATTTCTTGCCGCACTGAGGGCACTCATAGAAAAAGTAATAGGTTCCCCAGGTCATGCTGTTTCTCCTTCCTGTTTCCCGACCGCTGCGGCCTCCAGCTCCGCCCGGCGTGCAGCCCGAGCGGCCAGAGTCTCCTCCAGGGTCTTTTTCGGGCGCGCGTTCATCTCCGTCCGCCACCGGGCCAGCCAGCCCCGCAGCTCCTCCAGCCCCTCCTCACTGAGGGGAAATTCCTTTGTCTCCTCCACTGTGCTGTCCTGATAGCGCCAGGGGCCCTCCCACACCTCGGCGGTGAGCCTGGGGCTCTCCCCTGTATCGGGCACCACCTTGTAGCGCAGGGCCCCGCCGCTGGCTGTCCAGAAGTTGCCGTTTTCAAAGTGGGACAGCACCGGCAGGAACAGTTCCTCGTCCATGTGTTCAGCTCCTTATCCATGTGAAAGCGTGGTATCTCAAATGATACCACGCTTTTGTCCGATTTTCAATTCTTCAATTCTCGCTGTAGCGGGCCAGGAACTGGCGGGTGCGCTCCTCCCGGGGGTGCTCGATGACCTGCCGGGCGTCGCCCTGCTCCACAATCACGCCGCCGTCCATGAATACCACCTGGTCGGCCACGTCCCGGGCGAATGCCATCTCATGGGTGACGATGATCATGGTGGTCTTCTGCTCGGCCAGGGCGCGGATCACCCGCAGCACTTCGCCGGTGAGTTCCGGGTCCAGGGCAGAGGTGGGCTCGTCAAAGCAGAGGATATCGGGGCTGAGGGCCAGGGCCCGGGCGATGGCCACCCGCTGCTGCTGGCCGCCGGAGAGCTGGTGGGGGTAGTGCCCCGCCCGGTCGGCCAGCCCCATCTGGGCCAGCAGCGTCCGTCCCTTCTCCTCAATCTCAGCGAAGATGCGCTTCTTCTCCCCCTTAAAGTCGGGCCGCTCCCGGGCCAGGAGCTGGCCGGCCAGGGTCACGTTTTCCAGCGCGGTGTACTGGGGAAAGAGGTTGAACGACTGGAACACCAGCCCAAAGTGGAGGCGCTTCTTGCGCACCTCGCTCTCCCGCTGGGTGGCGGGGTCGTCCGCGTCAAAGAGCACCTCTCCCCCCACTGTAATACGGCCCCGATCGGGCTGCTCCAGGAAGTTGAGGCAGCGCAGGAGGGTGGTCTTGCCGGAGCCGGAGGAGCCGATGATGGCCATGGCCTGCCCCTGCTCCAGGGAAAAGCTGATATCCTCCAGAACCCGCGTCCTGCCGAATCGCTTCTGGATATCCTCTACCTGTAAAATCGCCATGCTGTGCGCTCCTCTCAAACCCGGAAATAGTCCAGCTTCTTCTCGGTGCGGCTCAGGGCCAGGGTCACAATGCCGTTGAACACCAGGAAGAAAGCGCCGGCGTAGAACAGGGGCCAGATCATGCCCTTGTTGCCGAAGTCCTTGGCCAGCTTGATGATCTCCCCCACCATGATGAAGTTGGACAAAGAGGTGTCCTTCACCAGGGTGATGATTTCGTTGCCCATGGGAGGCACGATGCGCTTGACCACCTGGAGCAGGGTGACCTGGAAGAAGATCTGGCTGCGGGTCATGCCCAGCACCTGCCCGGCCTCCCGCTGGCCGGCGGGGACACCCTGGATGCCGCCGCGGAAGATCTCGGAGAAGTAGGCCGCGTAGTTGAGCACAAAGGCCAGGACGGCCGCCCCCATCCGCCCCAGGGAGTGTCCAGGCCCAAAGACGATGCCGGGCAGATAGAACACCACCGCCAGTTGGAGCATCAGTGGGGTGGAGCGCATGATGTAAACATACAGGCGCACCAGAAGGCTCAGGGGCTTGAAGCGGCTCATGGTGCCGAAGGACACCACCAGTCCCAGGGGCAGGGACAACACCAGCGTGACGGCAAAGAGCTCAATATTGAGCAGAAAACCGTCCAGCAGGGTCATGGTTACCGTTTGGAATGACATGTTCTCTCTCCTCTGTCCAACGCGGACAAGGGGCAGGGGGCATATACCCCCTGCCTCTTGTGTCGGAACGTTTTACTGGTTGGCCAGCAACAGGTCGGCCAGCTCGTACTTGACGGCCAGCTCGTTGAGGGTGCCGTCGTCAATGAGCTCCTGCATGGCCTGGTTTACCGCCGCGGTGAGGTCGGAGCCCTGGCGGAAGCCGATGCCGTACTCCTCCACGGACAGCTCCAGATCGGGAATGACCATCAGGTCGGAGTAGTCGCCGGTGCCGGCCAGCGTGTTGGCCAGCACGAAGTCCATAACCGCCGCGTCCGCCGCTCCGCTCTTGACCTCCAGCAGGGCGTCGGTCTGCTTCACCACAGAGGTATAGCTGGCCTGGCTGAGGAACTCGTCGGCCGCAACCGCCGCCTCACCGGCGGAGCCGGCCTCCGCGTCTAGATTGGCGCCGGCCAGGGACTCGGTGGAGGTGTATTTGTCCGCGTCGGCGGCGCGGATAACCACCACCTGATAGTTCTTGATGTAGGGGGCGGAGATCGAAATGGCCTCCTGGAGCTCCGGTGTGATGGTCATACCGTTCCAGATGCAGTCGATGTTCTTGCTCTCCAACTCCAGCAGCTTGGCATCCCAGCTGATCTCCACAAACTTGGGCTCCACCCCCAGCTTGGCGCACACGGCAGTGGCAAACTCGGTCTCAAAGCCGGTCAGCTCGCCGTCCTCCCCCAGGTAGTTCATGGGCTCGAACAGGGTATAGCCGATCTTTAGCACTCCGTTGCCCTTGACATAATCCAGGTCGCTCTCTGCCGCAGGCGTCTGAGAGCCGGTCGGCGCCGCGCTGCCGGGCGTCTCGGCCGCACCGGGATTTCCGCCGCAGGCGGTGAGGGTCAGGGTAAGGCCCAGAGCAAGGGCCAGAGCCGTCCAATTTCGTTTCATAGCAGTTCCTCCTCAGTTGGGTCGTTTTCCTCTTCGCTTTCGTATATTACCACACTAAAGCGATATTGTAAAGAGAAAAACGGAAAAATTTTTCCCCGCCCCAAAAAAGCCCCGCTTCCGTATAGAATTCCCGCTGATTCCATATCCTCTGAGACAGAGAATCTCAAAAACGGAGGCATCACACGTTATGAAAAAACTGGCTGCGGCCCTGCTGGCCGCCGCGCTTCTGGTCCTCCCCGCCCAGGCCGTCAGCGGCGCGCCCACGGTGGACGCCGCCGCTGCGGTGCTGATGGAGAAGGAAACCGGCGCCATCCTCTATGAACAGAACGCCCACGACAAGCTGGAGCCCGCCAGCGTCACCAAAGTCATGACGCTGCTGCTGGTGCTGGAGGCCATTGACGACGGCCGTCTGGCTCTGGACGATATGGTTACCGTCTCCGCCCACGCCGCCTCCATGGGCGGCTCCCAGGTCTATTTAAAAGAGGGGGAGCAGATGAGCGTGGACGACATGCTCAAGGCCGTGGCGGTGGTGTCGGGCAATGACGCCGCCGTGGCCCTGGCCGAGCACCTGGCAGGCAGCGAGGAGGGCTTTGTGGAGCAGATGAACCAGCGGGCCGCCGAGCTTGGCATGGCCGACACCTGTTTTGTCAACTGCACCGGCCTGCCCGCGGCGGGCCACCTGACCAGCGCCCATGATATCGCGGTCATGAGCCGCGCCCTGATCCAGCACCCCAAAATCCGGGACTACACCACCATTTGGATGGACTCCATCCGGGGCGGTCAGTTCCAACTGGCCAATACCAATAAGCTGGTGCGTTTCTATGAAGGGGCCACTGGCCTCAAGACCGGCTCCACCGACGCGGCAGGCTACTGCCTGTCCGCCACGGCCGAGCGGGACGGTATGGAGCTCATCGCCGTTGTGCTCAAGGCCAAGACCTCCGAGCAGCGCTTTGAGTCGGCCAAGAGCCTGCTGAACTTCGGCTTTGCCAATTATACCCTCACAGACGTCTACCCCGGACAGGCCCTCCCTCCTGTCGACGTGCTGCTGGGCGAGCAGGACACGGTACAGCCCGTCCTCGCCCAGTCCAGCCGGATTCTGGTGGACAAGGCCCAGCTCAACGACGTGACGAGCGAACTGCGCCTGTGCGAGAATGTGGAGGCCCCGGTGGAGCAGGGGCAAAAGCTGGGCGAGATGGTGATCTCCGTGGGCGGGCAGGAGCAGCAGACCATCCCCATCGTGGCCGACCGGGCCGTGGCACGGCTGACCCTTCCCGGTATTTTCTCCCGGTTCCTCAAAACACTGTTTATGGCGGAATAATCCGATTGAGCAAGGGGGGAGCGGCAATGCCGCTCCCCCTCTGCGCAATCTCTCCAAAACGCCCGTCCGCCCAATATGGGAAATTTTACACTTGCTTTTCCATACATGTCTTGACTATGTCTCCATCACGTTGTATAATTTATACAAATAATTTCCACCTCTTCTGGAGTTATTTTATCACCAATGACAAGGATCTCCTGGCTCCCAGCCCTCTTTTTGGGGATTTTTGCCAATAAGGAGTGACACCTATGCCGATATCCAATGACACCGCGCCCCTGGCGCAGTTCCTTGCGGGACAGGCGGTCCGGGCGCAGGAATTCCTGGGCTCCCACCCCACTGTACGCGGCGGACAGTCCGGCTGGCTGTTCCGCGTCTGGGCTCCTCATGCTCAGGCCGTCGCCGTAATGGGCGACTTCAACGGCTGGGATGACAGGGCCAACCCCATGGCCGCCCTGGAGGGCGGCGTGTGGGAGCTCTTCCTCCCCGGCCTGCAGCAGTATGACAACTATAAATACGCCGTGCACACCCGCTCGGGCAAGGTCCTGGCCAAGGCCGACCCCTATGCCTTCCATGCCGAGACCCGCCCCGGCACCGCCTCCAAGCTGTACGATCTGTCCGGTTACCAGTGGGGCGACGGGAGCTGGCTGGATTACCGGAAGAACAACCCGGTCTACCAGAAGCCCATGAACATCTATGAGGTACATCTGGGCTCTTGGCGGCGCACCGGCGACGACCAAATGCTCTCCTACCGGGACATCGGCAGATATCTGGTGCCCTACGTGAAGGAGATGGGCTTCACCCATGTGGAGCTGCTCCCCGTCACGGAGCATCCCCTGGACGCCTCCTGGGGCTATCAGTGCACCGGCTACTTCGCGGCCACCAGCCGCTTCGGCACCCCACACGACTTCATGTGGCTGGTGGATCAGCTCCACCAGGCCGGCATCGGCGTCATCCTGGACTGGGTGCCCGCCCACTTCCCCAAGGACGCCTTCGGCCTGTACGAGTTTGACGGGGAGCCCTGCTACGAGTATGCCGACCCCCGGAAGGGGGAGCACGCCGACTGGGGCACCCGGGTGTTTGACTACGGGCGAAGCGAGGTGCGGTCCTTCCTCTACTCCTCCGCCCTGTTCTGGCTGGAGCAGTACCACATCGACGGCCTTCGGGTGGATGCGGTGGCCTCCATGCTCTACCTGGACTACGGCCGGCAGGACGGCCAGTGGGTGCCCAACGTATTCGGCGGGCACGAGAATCTGGAGGCCGTTGAATTCCTCCAGCAGCTCAATACCCACATTTTCAGCGCCCACAGCGACGTGATGATGATCGCCGAGGAGTCCACCGCCTGGCCCCGGGTTTCCCATCCGGTGGACAAGGGGGGACTGGAGGGCGGCCTGGGCTTTAACCTGAAGTGGAACATGGGGTGGATGAACGACATTCTCCACTACATTAAAATGGACCCCTACTTCCGCCAGTTCAACCACCACGATATTACCTTCTCGCTGATGTATGCCTTCTCTGAGAATTTTGTGCTCCCCCTGTCCCACGATGAGGTAGTGCACATGAAGGGCTCCCTCATCAACAAGATGCCCGGAACGGACGAGGAGAAATTTGCCGGCGTGCGGGCTTTCTATACCTATATGCTCACCCACCCGGGCAAGAAGCTGCTGATGATGGGCAGCGAGTTCGGCCAGTGGAACGAGTGGCACTATGAGCACTCTCTGGACTGGCACCTGCTGGAGCTGGAGGGGGAGGACGGAGACCGCCACCGGGCCCTTAAGGCGTTCTTCCAGGCGGTCAACGCCTTCTACCTGGCCCACCCGGAGCTGTGGGAGCTGGACTTCTCCTGGGAGGGCTTTGAGTGGATCGAGGCCGACGACAACCAGGCCAATACCATTGCGTTCCTCCGCAAGGACAAGAAGGGCAGCACCCTGGTGACAGTGTGCAACTTCTCGCCTGTGGACCGTACCGGCTATACCATCGGCGTGCCCACGGCGGGTACCTATACCTGCCTGTTCAGCACCGACGACCCCGCCTTCGGCGGACTGGGCCGGGGCGATGCCGGGCCGGTCAAAAGCCAGTATATCGAGTGTCACGGCCGGGAGCAGGCCATCACTCTGTCCCTGCCCCCCATGAGCGCCGCCATCTACAAGTGCACCCGCAAGTTCCCGTCCCGCCGGAAAAAAACCGCCGAAGCCGCGCCCAAGGCTGCAAAGTCCGACAAGGCAGCCAAGGCGGCCCCCAAAAAGACCACCCGCAAGTCCAAGGAATCCTGACGCTTTTTCCAGTTAAACGCTGAGGTGATAAGAAGTGAAAAAGGAATGTGTCGCCATGCTGCTGGCGGGCGGACAGGGCAGCCGTCTCCACGCCCTCACCAGCCACGTGGCAAAACCCGCGGTCCCCTTTGGAGGAAAGTATCGCATCATCGACTTTCCCCTGTCCAACTGCATCAACTCCGGTATCGACACGGTTGGGGTGCTCACCCAGTACCGGCCGCTGGAGCTGAATGCCTACATCGGCAACGGCGAGCCCTGGGACCTGGACCGGTCCTACGGCGGCGTCCACATCCTGCCCCCCTATATGCGGGAGGGAGAAAAGGGCACCTGGTACAAAGGCACGGCCAACGCCATCTACCAGAACATCAACTTCCTGGAGACCTATGATCCGGAATATGTACTCATCCTGTCCGGCGACCACGTCTACAAGATGGACTACACCCAACTGCTCCGCCGCCACAAGGAGGCCGACGCCGCCTGCACCATCGCGGTGCTGGAGGTCCCCATGGAGGAGGCTTCCCGCTTCGGAATTATGAATGTGGACGAGAACGACGACATCTATGAGTTCGAGGAGAAGCCCAAGCACCCCAAGAGCAACCTGGCCTCCATGGGCATCTACATCTTCACCTGGTCCAAGCTGCGGGAGTACCTCATCGCTGACGAGGCCGATGAGAAGAGCTCCAACGACTTCGGCAAGAACATCATCCCCGCCATGCTGAACGCCGGCGAAAAGATGACCGCTTACCGTTTCCAGGGCTACTGGAAGGACGTGGGCACCATCGACTCCCTGTGGGACGCCAATATGGATATGCTTTCCCCCGACAACGGCATCGACCCCTACGACACTGAATGGCCCATCTACGCCCGCACCCCCATCCGCCCCCCCCATTTCATGGGCAAGGACGCCAAGGTGGACCACTCCATGGTCACCAGCGGCTGTGAGGTGTACGGCACAGTGGAGAACTCTGTGCTCTTCCACTCCGTCACCGTAGAGGAGGGCGCGGTGGTGCGCTACTCCATCCTCATGCCCGGCACGGTGGTGAAGAAGGGCGCGGTGGTGGAGTACGCCATCGTGGCCGAGGAATCAGTCATCGGTGAGAACGCCCGGGTGGGCGCCTCTCCCGACGGCAGTGAGGACTGGGGGGTTGCTGTCATTGCCCAGCACCTGAACATCGGCCCCAGCGCCGTGGTTTCCCCTAAGGCCATGATTACCCGTAACGTGAAAGGAGGTGGGGTGAAATGATGAACAAGCTGCACGGCATCATCTTCGCCTACCTTTCCAACCCGGATCTGCGGGAGCTGACCCAGCACCGCAACACCTGCTCCATCCCCTATGGCGGCCGGTACCGGGTGATTGACTTCATGCTCTCCAACATGGTCAACGCCGGTGTCTCCGATGTGGGCCTGATCGTCCACGCCAACTACCAGTCCCTGCTGGATCACGTCGGCTCCGGCAAGGACTGGGACCTCAGCCGCAAGCACGGCGGCCTGCGCATCCTCCCCCCCTTCGGCTACTCGGGCCGGCGGGAGGGCGTCTACCGGGGCCGCATGGACGCCCTGGCGGGCGTGCGCTCCTATTTGCAGTACATCCGGCAGGACTACGTGGTGCTGGCCGGGGGTGACCTGGCGGTAAACCTGCCCCTCAATGACATCTTTGAGGCCCATATCCGCAATGACGCGGACATTACCGCCGTGTGCACCAGCCGCCCTATGGGCTCGCCCAAGGACTGCGACTACTTCACCATCGGCGCCGGAGGGCGGATCACCGACGTACTGGTGCACCCCCCCATTGCCCAGGGCTGCGAATCCCTGGAGGTCTACATTCTCTCCAAGCAGCTCCTGCTCTCCCTGGTGGACCACTGTGCGGCCCACAATATTCCCTCCTTCAGCACCGGCGTGCTCCAGGCCATGGCCGGCCAGCTCAAGATTTGCCCATACGTCTTTGACGGCTATGCCGCCCGCCTCCAGTCCGTGGCTGGTTACTTCGCCCGCAGCATGGAGCTGCTTAACCCCGAGGTGCGGACCGACCTCTTTGCCCCCGGCCGCCCTGTCCGCACCAAGGATCGCTCCGACCCGTCCACCTACTACGGCCCAGGCTCCAGGGCGGTCAACTCCCTGGTGGCTGACGGCTGCATCATTGAGGGCGAGGTGGAGAACTCCATCCTCTTCCGCGGCGTCCGTGTGGAGAAGGGGGCCAAGGTCTGCGGATGCGTGCTGATGCAGGGCACCGCTGTTCAGGCCGGCGCGGTGCTCAAGTACGCCATCACCGACAAGAACGTGCGGGTCAACCCCGGCCGGATGCTGATGGGCCATAACACCTATCCGCTGTCCATTGCGAAGAACGAAATTGTATGACGACTCCAGGGGGGACGCTGTCCCCCCCTAGATACGCGGTCACCGTGCCGCCCTCTGGGCGGCACAATGGCCGCGATACCCCTCACCCGCGCTCGCGCGGGTGGTTGCCCCTGCCGCTCAATTTCGACATAAGGAGAGCCTATGAACATCTTATTTGCCACCTCTGAGTGTGCGCCCTTCATCAAGACCGGCGGACTGGCCGACGTGGCCGGCGCTCTGCCCAAGGCACTGGCCGGAAACGGCCATGACGTGCGGGTGATCCTCCCCCTCTACGAAGGCATCGGCGAGGAATGGCGCAGTCAGATGACCTACCTCCAGTGCTTCCACATCACCCTGGCCTGGCGCAGCCCCTACTGCGGCATCTTTGAGCTGAAGCGGGACGGCGTCACCTACTGGTTTGTGGACAACGAATACTACTTCAAGCGTTCCAACATTTACGGCCACTACGACGATGGCGAGCGCTTCGCCTACTTCTCCCGGGCTGTGGTGGAGAGCATGGGCTGGCTGAACTGGCATCCAGACGTGCTCCACTGCAACGACTGGCAGACCGCCCTGGTGCCCATCTATCTGCTGGAGGAGCGCCACCGCATCCCCCAGCTCTGCGACACCAAGAGCGTGTTCACCATCCACAACATCGAGTACCAGGGCCGATACGGCAGCCAGACTTTGAAGGATGTGTTCGGGCTCAACGACGGGTACTTCAACGAGCACATGCTGGCCTACCACGGAGACGTGAATCTGATGAAAGGGGCTATCTATGCCGCCGACTACGTGACCACCGTCTCCCCCACCTACGCCGACGAGCTCCAGTACTCCTTCTATGCCCACGGCCTGGAGGGGGTTATCGCCGACAACCGCCACAAGCTGCGCGGCATCCTCAACGGCATCGACACCGAGGTGTATGACCCCTGGCGGGACAAGGGCCTGACCAAGTTCTTCTCGGCGCGGCAGATGGCGGGCAAGAAGAACTGCAAAGCCGCCCTGCAGCAGATGTCCGGCCTGCGGGAGAACCCGGACGCCCCCATCATCGCCTGCGTGTCCCGCCTGGTGCGGCACAAGGGCTTCGATCTGGTCACCGCCGCCATCCACGAGATTATGGGTATGGACGTACAGATGATCGTCCTGGGCACCGGCGACTGGAACTATGAGGAGGCCTTCCGCCAGGCTCAGAACCAGTACCCCGGCCGCTTCGCCGCCCACATGATGTACTCCCCCAACCTGTCCACCGCCATCTATGGCGGCGCCGACCTGTTCCTCATGCCCTCCATCTCCGAGCCCTGCGGCCTGAGCCAGATGATCGCCATGCGCTACGGCACCATCCCCGTGGTGCGGGAAACCGGCGGCCTGCGGGACTCCGTGGTGCCCTACAACAAGTTCACCGGCGAGGGCACCGGCTTCTCCTTTGCCAACATCAATGTGCAGGAGATGACCGGCGTACTGAGCGAGGCGGTGAACCTCTACCACAGCGAGCCCAAGGCGTGGAAGGCCCTCCAGAAGAACGCCATGACCGCCGACTTCTCCTGGGAAAAGTCGGCCAAGGCTTATGAGGAGATTTACGGCTGGGTGACCGGGAAATAGGGCCGCTTTTTACGCTTGACAGTACCATATTCCCATGATAGAATGAGCGCTCCGTGGCGGGTGTGTCCTTCCGCGGAGCGTTCCTATGTTGATCTCAACAGAAACAGGAGATGTCTGCATTGCACAAATATACCAAAAAAGAGCTGATGACCCTCATCACGGGCAAACTGCGCCGCAACTTCGGCCGTGACGTGGAGGAGGCCACCAGCCTGCACATGTTCAAGGCCTGCGCCCTGGTGCTGCGGGACATCATGTCCGAGCGGCAAATGAAGACCGCCGACCGGGTGGCCGTGGAGCACCTGCGCCAGGTTCACTACCTGTCCCTGGAGTTTCTGATGGGCCGGTCCCTGATGAAGAACGCCTACAACCTGGGCGTGGCGGAGCCGCTGAAGCAGGCCATCGAGGGCCTTGGGTTTTCCGCGCCCGACCTGTTTGAGGCCGAGCCCGACGCCGGCCTGGGCAACGGCGGCCTGGGCCGCCTGGCCGCCTGCTACCTGGACTCCATGACCACCCTGGAGATCCCCGCCACAGGCTACTCCATCTGCTACGAGCTGGGCATCTTCAAGCAGAAGATCGTGGACGGCCAGCAGGTGGAGCTGCCCGACAACTGGCTGGGGCTGGGTGACGCCTGGCTCATCCCCAAGATGGACGAGACCGAGGAGGTCCGCTTCGGCGGCAAGGTGGAGGACGAGTGGGACGCGCTGGGCCGCCACCGGGTAAAGCACACCGGGTATGATGTGGTGCTGGCCGTGCCCAAGGACATGGAGATCGCCGGCTACGGCACCGAGCACGGCAACCTGCTCCGCCTGTGGGACGCCAACAGCCCCACGCCGGTGGACATGAACCTGTTCTCCTCCGGCCAGTATCTGAAAGCCGTGGAGCAGCGGGCCATGGCCGAGTCCATCTCCAAGGTGCTCTACCCCGAGGACAACCACTACGAGGGCAAGTCCCTGCGCCTCAAGCAGCAGTATTTCTTCGTCTCCGCCACCATCCAGTCCATCGTGCGCAAGCACCGGGCCGAGTACGGCACCCTGCGCAACTTCCACCTCAAGCATGTCATCCAGATCAACGACACCCACCCCACCCTGGCCATCCCGGAGCTGATGCGTATCCTGCTGGACGAGGAGGGATACGGCTGGGACGAGGCGTGGTACATCGTCACCCACACCATCGCCTACACCAACCACACCGTCCTGGCGGAGGCGCTGGAGCGCTGGCCCCAGCAGCTCATTGAGAAGTGGCTGCCCCGCATCTGGCAGATCCTCATCGAGATCTCCAACCGCTACCAGCGGGCGCTGACCGACTACTTCCACGGCGATCTGTCCAAGGTGGCCCCCATGGCTATCATCTGGGGCGGCGAGGTGCGCATGGCCAACCTGTGCGTGTGCGCCTGCTTTAAGATCAACGGCGTGTCCGCCCTCCACTCCGACATTCTGAAGCGGGACGTCTTCCACGACGCCTATGCCCGCACCCCCGACAAGTTCACCAACGTCACCAACGGCATTGACCACCGCCGCTGGCTCAGCGAGTGCAACCCGGAGCTGGACGCCCTGATCCGCGACTGCTGCGGCAAGGACAAATACCTGCTCCAGCCCGACGCCCTCAAGGAGCTGGAGCAGTACCGGGACGACGCGGGCGTGCTCTCCCGCCTGGGGCAGATCAAGGCGGACAATAAGAAGGCCTTCGCCGCCTGGGTGGCCCGGGAGAGCGGCGTCATCCTCAACACCGACGCCCTCTTTGACGTGCAGGTGAAGCGGCTGCATGAGTACAAGCGGCAGCTGCTCAACGTACTGCACATCATCTACCTCTACCAGCGCATGAAGGCCGACCCCCACTTCGACTTCACCCCCCGCACCTACCTGTTCGGCGCCAAGGCGGCCCCCGGCTACGCGGTGGCCAAGCGGATCATCCGCCTCATCAACTCCGTGGCCGACATGATCGCCAGGGACCCCGCCTGCAAAGACCAGCTCCAGGTGGTCTTCCTGGAGAACTACCGGGTGAGCCTGGCGGAGAAGCTGATGCCCGCCAGCGAGCTCTCCGAGCAGATCTCCACCGCCGGCAAGGAGGCCAGCGGCACCGGCAACATGAAGTTCATGATGAACGGCGCGGTGACCATCGGCACCCTGGACGGCGCCAACGTGGAGATGCACCAGGTGCTGGGGGACGAGAACATCTTCCTCTTCGGCCTCAAGGCCCACGAGGTGGCCGAGATGAAGCAGAAGGGCTACAAGTCCTATGAGTACTATGTCCACAATCCGGAGCTGCGTGCGGTCATCGACCAGCTCAACGTGGGCTTCGGCGACGGCGTGGCCTATGACGACATCGCCCGCCGCCTCCTGTTCGGCGACGGCGGCCCGGCGGACGAGTACCTGCTGCTGGCCGACTTCGAGAGCTACCGGGACGCCCACCAGCGGGCCGGCCTGGCCTATCAGGCCCCCAAGCGGTGGAACCAGATGGCTCTCATGAACATCGCCCGCTCCGGCATCTTTGCTGCCGACCGCTCCATCCGGGACTATGCCCGGGACATCTGGAACGTGCCGGTGCGCACCCTCAAGTAAGCTCTCTCCCGCAGCGGCGGGCGGCCCACGGGCCGCCCGCTTTTTTTGCCTTTCGTGCAATCATTTTCCTCTCTACCCCGCTGGGTCTTTTCTTCTTCCACACTGGACTGTGGCGGCGCTTTCTGCCGAATAGCCACCGCAAGCAGCATTTTTGACAAGGCCTGCCCAAAACCCGGGCGGGCCTTGACTTTCAACCGGGCAGAGCATAAAATATTTAATACTGTCTTTATTCCATCCATGGATGAGGTGACCGCACCATGCCCGTATATTTAGATAATGCCGCCACCACCCGGGTGTGTCCGGAGGCCGCCCGGGCCGCCCTGGAGGCCATGACTGAGGGGTACGGCAACCCCTCCTCCGGGTATGCCCTGGGGCAGGCCGCCGCCGCCGCGCTGAAGGAGCACCGCGCCGCCGTGGCCGGCCGCCTGGGCTGCGCGCCGGAGGAGCTGATCTTCACCTCCTGCGGCACCGAGGGGGACAACTGGGCCATCCGGGCCGCCGCGGACTACGGACGGCGGAAGGGGCGGCACATCATCACCACCGCCATCGAGCACGCCGCCGTGCTGGAGCCGGTGAAGGCCCTGGCCGCCCAGGGGTATGAGGTGACCTACCTCAAGCCCGATCGGAGCGGCCACGTGTCCCCCGACGCCCTCCGGGCCGCCCTGCGGCCCGATACGGTGCTGGTGTCCATGATGCTGGTGAACAACGAGCTGGGCACCCTTCTCCCCGTGGCGGAGGCCGCCCAGTCCATCCGGGACGCCGGCTCCCCCGCCCTGCTCCACTGCGACGCGGTGCAGGCCTTTCTGAAGGTGCCCTTCACCCCGGCGGAGCTGGGGGTGGATCTGCTCACCCTCAGCGGCCATAAAATCCGCGCCCCCAAGGGCATCGGCGTGCAGTACATCCGCCGGGGGCTGAACCTCAAGCCCCTGCTGACGGGCGGCGGGCAGGAGGGCGGGCTGCGGCCCGGCACCGAGCCCACCGCCCAGGCCGCGGCCCTGGCGGCCGCCTGCGCGGCGTGGCAAGAGGACTATCCCGCTCGTATTCAAGAAATCAAAGAATACGCGCTGGAATCGCTCTCCGCCGTCCCCGGGCTGGAGATCATCAGCCGGGGGGACGCCCCCCACATCTGCGCCGTCTCCCTGCCCGGCTACCCCAGCGAAATGCTGGTGCGGGAGCTGTCCGACCGGGGGGTGTACGTCTCCTCCGGCTCGGCCTGCCACCGCGGGAAGCCCAGCCACGTGTTCGCGGCCCTGGGCCTGCCCAAGCGCACCCTGATGGGGGTGCTCCGCGTCTCCTTCTCCCCGGAGAGCACCCGCGCCGACGTGGACGCCCTGGCCGGGGGACTGACCGAAATCACCAAGACCAGAATTGCAGCGAGGTGAGCGTTTGTTCCACTATATGAACCGGGGGGCGGCCTTCTACCGCAACGTGGCGCGGCTGGCCCTGCCCATCCTGCTCCAGAATCTGTGCACCACCCTGCTGGGGCTGATCGACACCTTCATGGTGGGCGCCCTGGGGGAAGCCCCCCTGGCCGCCGTGCTGGTGGCCAACATCCCCGTCTTCGTCATCCAGTTGGTCATTTTCGGACTCCAGAGCGGCTCCTCCGTCCTCATCAGCCAGTTCTGGGGCAAGGGGGACACCGAGTCCATCAACCGGGTCATCGGCCTGGGCTGCTATGTGGCGGGGGCCATCTCCCTGGCCTTTGCCTCCGTCATGTTCTTCCTGCCGGAGCAGCTGATGGGCCTTCTCACCGACAACCAGGAGCTGGTACCCCTGGCGGCTCAGTACGCCCGCATCGTGGGCTTCTCCTATATTTTCAACAGCCTCACCGGTGTGTACGTGGGCGCCCACCGCTCCATGGAGAACCCCAAGCTGGGCATGATCATCTTCGGCGTGTCCATGCTGACCAACGCCTTCCTTAACTGGGTGTTCATCTTCGGCAACCTGGGCGCTCCCGCCCTGGGCGTGGTGGGCGCGGCGGTGGCTACCCTGTCCGCCCGCGTGTTGGAGTTCGTCATCATGCTCTCCTACGCCCTGACCAACCGGCGCTTCCGGCTCAAGCCCGCCGTGCTCTTCCGGCCGGGCCGCGCCCTGCTGGCCAAATTTCTCCACTACTCCGGGCCGGTGGTGCTCAACGAGACCCTCTGGGGCCTGGGCACCTCCCTCTACAAGGTCATCATGGGCCACATGGAGGGGTCCACCGAGATCCTGGCCGCCCGCGCCCTGGCGGGCAACATTGAGGATCTCTGTACCGTGGCCATCTTCGCCATCGGCAACACCACCGCCATCATCGTGGGCCGGGAGATCGGCGCGGGCCGGCGGGAGCATGTCTATGAGGTGGGGGCTACCCTGGACACCCTGGCCTTCCTCTGCGGCCTGATCATCGGCATTCCCCTGATCCTGGGGGCCTGGTTCGTCTTCCCCTGGCTGGTCTACCCCTTCTTCCACCTGTCGGAGACCGCCGGCTCTATCACCACCATGATGCTGACCTTCATCGGCGTCTTTCTGGCCCTGCGGGCCTTCGACTCCGTCAACACCGTGGGCGTCCTGCGGGGCGGCGGCGACGTGCGGGCCGCCACCATCATCGACACCACCCCCCTGTGGTTCGTCTCCCTCCCCCTGGCCGCCCTGTTCGGCCTGGTGTTCCAGTGGGGCATCTTCTGGGTCTATGTGGGCATCATGGCCGAGCAATTCGTCAAGTTCGGCATTGGCCTGTACCGCCTCCGCTCCCGGGAGTGGATCAACGACGTCACCCAGTTCTCCCGTACGGAGTGACCGCGTTGTAAAAAATACCCCGGCTCCGCCTGTGGGCGCGGAGCCGGGGTATTTTTCTCTGTAAGCCGGCTCACAGCTCCCGCTCCATGCGGATGTCGGAGAGCTGGAACCATTTATCGGAATAGGTGACGTATTTGAATCCAAACCGCTCATACAGCCGCAGGGCCTCCCTGAGCTGATGGTTGGAGGTGAGGACCGCTTTCTTCTGCCCTGCATCCCGGGCGGCCTGGAGCGCCGCCTCCATCAAGGCCGTACCAATGCCCCGGCCCCGGTATGCCTCCTTCACGCCGAACTTGAGCAGCTCGCACTGGCCCTCCCCCTGAAGCTCCAGCATGACCATGCCCACAATCTCCTCCCCCCAGCGGGCCAGCAGCACCCGGCCGCCGCCGGACAGGAAGCGGTGGGGCTCCGCCAGCATCTCCAGATCCACCGGCTCCAGCAGGTCGTATTCCAGCAGCCAGGGCAGGGAGATGTCCTCCAGCGCCTGCTTGTAGCGGTCCTCATAGTCGATAATCGTGAAGCCTCGGCCCTCGTCCACGGATTCACCCCTCCTTTTTTACATAGAATACCATTGTTCCGCCGCCCCGTCAACGCCCGAAACTTGCAGTCCCCCCCTTTGCCTGCTGAATTTTCTGCGTTCACATTTAATTTACATCCAGAACACTTGACTTTTTCGGGGGACGGTGCTACATTATCTTTAGCACTCAGAGAGTTTGAGTGCTAACATTGTGAAAGGGTGGCCGGAATGGATTTAACAGAGCGCAAAAAACGGATTCTCCGCGCCATCATCGAGAGCTACATCCAGTCGGCGGAGCCGGTGGGTTCCAAGGCCATCGCCGCCTCCATCGATATGGAGGTATCCTCCGCCACCATCCGCAACGAAATGGCGGATCTGGAGGCGATGGGCCTGTTGGAAAAGCCCCACACCTCCGCCGGGCGCATCCCTTCGCCCAAGGGCTACCGGCTCTATGTCAACGAGCTGATGGAGGAGCACAAGCTCTCCCTCCAGGAGACCCAGCGCATCAACCAGGCCCTGGCCATGCGGATGCGGGAGCTGGACCGGGTGCTGGACCAGGCGGGCCGGGTGGTGTCCCAGCTCACCAATTACCCCTCCTTCGCCCTCTCCTCCGGTCTGAGCCGCATGACCATCCGGCGGTTCGATCTGCTGATGGTGGAGCGCAACGCTTTCATCATCGTGGTGATGACCGACACGGACATCGTGCGTAACCGGCTCATCCGCCTGCCCTCCGACCTGACGGAAGCCCAGCTTCAGATGCTCAACACCCTGCTGAACACCACCTTTACCGGCCTGACGCTGGAGGAAATCACCCCGGAGCTGATGCGGGTGGCCCAGCATGCGGCCGGGGAGGCCTATGGGCTTATCTCCCTGGTGGTGTCTTTCGCTATGGAGGTGCTGGAGAGCCTGGAGCAACGCACCGTCCACACCTCGGGTCTGGCCCATCTGCTGGAGCTGCCCGAGTACCGCAGCCTGGAGCGGGCCCAGCCGCTGATGAGCTATCTGTCGGAGGATGCCGACCCCGCCCGCTTCCCCGTCCCCAAGGACGATCCCATGCGGATTCTGATCGGCCCGGAAAACGTGGCCGACGCGCTGAAGGACACCAGCGTGGTGGTCGCCAGCTATGACATCGGCGACGGCATGCGGGGCGTCATCGGCGTAGTGGGCCCCACACGGATGGATTACGCCAAGATAACCGCCCGCCTGTCCTATCTGGCCGAGGGCCTCTCCCGGCTGTTTGGACAGGGTGAACTGCCCCAGGGCAGGGACGACGAGAAATAGGAGATGAATGCATCCCATGAGCAAGAAGGAAAAAAAGCCGGAGGACGTGACCCCGGAAGAGCAGACCGAGCAGGCCGTCCCCACCGAGGAGACGGAGGCCGAGGCTCCCAACCCCCTGCTGGAGGAGCTGGAGGCCCTCAAGAAGAACCTCTCCGACCAGGAGGACAAATTTCTCCGCCTGGCCGCTGAATACGACAACTACCGCCGCCGCAGCCAGAAGGAGAAGGAGTCCGCCTGGTCGGACGCCAAGGCGGACACCGCCGCGGCCTTCCTGCCGGTGTACGACAACCTGGAGCGGGCCCTCAAGCAGGAGACCGCCGACGAGGCCTACAAGAAGGGCGTGGAGATGACCATGACCCAGCTCAAGGAGGTTCTCGCCAAGCTGGGCATCGAGGAGATCCCCGCCCTGGGTGAGCCCTTTGACCCCAACCTTCACAACGCCGTGATGCACGTGGAGGACGAGGGCGCTGGCGAGAACACCATTGTGGATGTGTTCCAGACCGGCTTCAGGTCGGGCGATAAGGTAGTTCGGTTCGCCATGGTAAAGGTCGCAAACTGAGGCTTGCGGGCGCGTCCGAACCTGACTGTGTAAAAAAGAATTTTCGATATATTGGAGGAACTGCTTTATGTCTAAGATCATTGGTATCGACCTTGGTACAACCAACTCCTGCGTGGCCGTCATGGAGGGCGGCGAGTCCGTCGTCATCCCCAACGCCGAGGGCAACCGCACCACCCCCTCCGTTGTGGCCTTCTCCAAGGACGGCGAGCGCATGGTGGGCCAGGTGGCCAAGCGCCAGGCCATCACCAACCCCGACCGCACCATCATGTCCATCAAGCGCGAGATGGGCACCAACTACAAGGTGAACATCGACGGCAAGGCCTACACGCCCCAGGAGATCTCCGCCATGATCCTGCAGAAGCTGAAGGCGGACGCCGAGGCCTATCTGGGCCAGACCGTCACCGAGGCGGTCATCACCGTCCCCGCCTACTTCACCGACGCCCAGCGCCAGGCCACCAAGGACGCCGGCCGCATCGCGGGCCTGGACGTCAAGCGCATCATCAACGAGCCCACCGCCGCCGCCGTGGCCTACGGCGTGGACAAGGAGACTGCCCAGAAGGTCATGGTGTACGACCTGGGCGGCGGCACCTTCGACGTGTCCATCCTGGACATCGACGACGGCGTCATCGAGGTGCTGGCCACCGCCGGCAACAACCGCCTGGGCGGCGACGACTTCGACAAGGCCGTCATGGACTGGATGGCCGCCGAGTTCAAGAAGGACACCGGCATTGACCTGACCGGCGACAAGGTGGCCATGCAGCGCCTGAAGGAGGCCGCCGAGAAGGCCAAGATCGAGCTGTCCGGCGTCACCTCCACCAACATCAACCTGCCCTATATCACCGCCGACGCCACCGGCCCCAAGCACCTGGATCTGACCCTCACCCGGGCCAAGTTCGACCAGCTCACCGCCAACCTGGTGGAGGCCACCAGTGGCCCCGTGAAGCAGGCCATGAGTGACGCCGGCCTGTCCTCCAGCGACATCTCCAAGGTGCTGATGGTGGGCGGCTCCAGCCGTATCCCCGCCGTGCAGGAGATGGTCAAGAAGCTCACCGGCAAGGAGGGCTTCAAGGGCATCAATCCCGACGAGTGCGTGGCCATGGGCGCGGCGCTCCAGGGCGGCGTGTTCACCGGCGACGTGAAGGGCCTGCTGCTGCTGGACGTCACCCCCCTGTCCCTGGGCATCGAGACCATGGGCGGCGTGATGACCAAGCTCATCGAGCGCAACACCACCATTCCCGCCAAGAAGAGCCAGGTGTTCACCACCGCGGCCGACAACCAGACCAGCGTGGAGGTCCACGTGCTCCAGGGCGAGCGCGAGATGGCCCAGTACAACAAGACCCTGGGCCGCTTCAACCTGGACGGCATCGCCCCCGCCCGCCGCGGCGTGCCGCAGATCGAGGTCACCTTCGACATCGACGCCAACGGCATCGTGAACGTGTCCGCCAAGGATCTGGGCACCGGCAAGGAGCAGCACATCACCATCACCTCCTCCACCAACATGTCCAAGGAGGACATTGACAAGGCCGTCAAGGAGGCCGAGCAGTTCGCCGCCGAGGACGCCAAGAAGAAGGAGGAGATCGACGTCCGCAACCAGGCCGACCAGGTGGTGTACCAGACCGAGAAGGCCCTGGAGGACATGAAGGACAAGATCGACGCGGGTGACAAGGCCACCGTGGAGGCCGCGCTGAACAAGCTGAAGGACGCGCTGAAGGGCACCGACGTGGCCGCCATCAAGGCCGCCACCGAGGAGGCCAGCAAGGCCTTCTATCCCATCGCGGAGAAGATGTATCAGCAGGCCAATCCCCAGGGCGGTCAGCAGCCCGGCCCCGACATGGGCGGCGCCCAGGCCGGTTCCGCCGGCTCCGATCCCAACGTGGTGGACGCCGATTATGAAGTGGTAGACGACGACAACCAGAAGTAAATTCGTCCGGTGAGCACGGGCCGGTCTGGAGTTGGCTCCTACGCAGTAGGGGGCGGCCCTCAGACCCGCCCGTTTCTCCCGTTAAGAGGTGATAGAACCCTATGCCAGAACAGAAACGAGATTATTATGAAGTCCTCGGCGTGTCCAAGGGCGCCACGGACGAGGAGATCAAGAAGGCCTACCGGAAAAAGGCCAAGCAGTACCACCCGGATCTGAACCCCGGCGACAAGACCGCCGAGGCCAAATTCAAGGAGGCCAACGAGGCCTACGAGGTGCTGTCCGACAAGGAGAAGCGCGCCCGCTACGACCAGTTCGGCCATGCGGGAGTGGACCCCAATTTCGGCGCGGGCGGACCCGGGGGCGGCTTTGGCGGCTTCGGCGGGTTTGACATGGGCGACATCGACCTGGGCGATATCTTCGGCTCCTTCTTCGGGGGCGGCTTCGGCGGCGGCTCCAGCCGCGCGCGCAGCGGCCCCATGAAGGGGGACACCCTGCGGGCGTCGGTCTCCATCAGCTTTGAGGAGGCGGCCTTCGGCTGTGAGAAGGAGATCACCCTCAACCGCACCGAGTCCTGCGACGACTGCCACGGCACCGGCTGCGCGCCGGGCACCACCGCGGAGGTCTGCCCCGACTGCCACGGCAGCGGCCAGATCCGTATCCAGCGGGGCGGCGGGGCCTTTACCTTCGCCACCACCACCACCTGCCCCAAGTGCGGCGGCAAGGGCAAGATCATCCATCAGCCCTGCAAGAGCTGCGGCGGCGCGGGCAGCGTCCGCCGTCAGCGCAAGCTCACCGTCTCCATCCCCGCCGGCATCGACAACGGCCAGGCGGTCTCCCTCCGGGGGCAGGGCGGCGCGGGCAAAAACGGCGGCCCGGCGGGCGATCTGCTCATCAGCGTCACCGTCCGCCCCCACGAATTCTTCAAGCGGGACGGCACGTCGGTCTATCTGGAGCACCCCGTCACCTTCCTTCAGGCCACACTGGGCGCGGAGCTGGAGATTCCCACCATCGACGGCAAGGTGAAGTGGAGCCTGCCGGCGGGCACCCAGCCCGGCACCACCTTCCGCCTGCGGGGCAAGGGCATCCCCAGCGTCAACGGCCGGGGCCGGGGCGACCAGTACGTCACCGTGAACGTACAGGTGCCCACCGGCCTGACCCACGAACAGAAGGAGGCGCTGCGTGCCTATGGCGAAGCCATGGGCGAGCTTTCACCCGGTCCCATGGAGGGCGTAAAATCTTTCTTTGACAAAAAGAAGAAAAAGAAATAAACTAGAGGACGGGCCAATGCCCGTCCTCTAGTCTTACACAGGAGGTGACCGCCCCCGTGGGCCCCATTCGTTATATTGTCATACTCTTTCCCGTCCTCACCCTGCTGGCGCTGCTGGGCTTCTTCTGCTGGTACTGGCGCACCCAGCGCTCTCCCCTGGCCCAGCAGCTCGCCCCCGCGCCGCAGCCGAAGCGCCGCTTCACCTTTGCCGGGCGGTGCCATCCCCTGGCGCGCCGGGATGCCATTCCCATCCTGCTCATCACCTGTATTTACGCCGTCACCGCCTTCGCCCACTTGGGCTCCCTCCAGGCGCCCCAGAGCGCCTGGGACTTCGGGGACGGGGAATCGGCCACCTTCTCCCTGCCGGAGAGCGTCCAGGTGTCCAGGCTGTGGTACTACCCCAACCTGGGCACCGGCAAATACCAGGTGGAGATCTCCGCCGACGGCACCCAGTGGCTCACCCTCTGGAGCCGGACGGAGACCGATGAAACGGGCAGTGAGGAGACCGTCTACTACTGGGCCGACCCGGAGGGCTATGGCGAGAGCTACGCCATGACCCAGAACTACAATCAGCTCTTCAAGTGGAATGAACTCACCTTCGAAAACCCCCAGTATATCCGATACCTGCGCATCACCGGCCAGGCCAATAAGGGCCTGCTGGAGCTGGGAGAGGTGGCCCTGTTCGATCTGGAGGGGAACCGGGTGAATCTGTCCGCCTCGGCCAGCCCCCTCTTCGACGAGCAGGAGACGGTACCCGAAAAGACCACCTATTACGACTCGGCCTACTTTGACGAGATCTACCACCCCCGCACCGCCTGGGAGCACATCCGGGGCATTGAACCCTATGAGATCTCCCACCCGCCCCTGGGCAAGCTGATCATGGGCGTCGGTATCCGCCTGTTCGGCATGACTCCCTTCGGCTGGCGGTTCATGGGCACCCTGTTCGGCGTGGGGATGCTCCCCCTGCTGTATGTGTTCCTCAAGAACCTGTTCGGCCGCACCTCCATCGCCACCTGCGGCACCGTGCTGCTGGCCGCCGACTTCATGCACCTGACCCAGACCCGGCTGGCCACCATCGACACCTACGCCTTCTTCTTCATCCTTCTGATGTATTATTTCATGTACCGCTACCTCACCCTCCCGGCGGGCGCCCCCTTCCGCAAATGCGCCCTGCCCCTGTTCCTGTCGGGGCTGTTCTGGGGCATCGGCGCGGCCTCCAAATGGACGGTGATCTACGGCTGCACCGGGCTGGTGGCGCTCTACTTCATCGGCCTGTACCAAAAGCTGCGGGACTGGCCGGCGGACGGGGAGACGGGGGCGCGGCAGCCCGGGCGGCTGAAGTGGGCCTTCCAGATTCTCGCCTTCTCGGTGCTGGTGTTCGCCCTGATCCCGGCGGCCATCTATACCCTGTCCTATCTCCCCTACGCCTGGGCGGAGGGAGACAGCAGCCTCACCGGCCTCGTCGGCGCCATGTGGGAAAACCAGAGGTATATGCTCTCCTACCACAGCGGCGTCACCGATACCCACCCCTACTCCTCCCGCTGGTATCAGTGGCTCTTTGACATCCGGCCCATCCTCTACTATATGGACAACTCGGTGCCGGGGTACACCACCCGCTTCGCCGCCTTTGTCAACCCGGTGGTGTGTTGGGGCGGCCTGCTGGCCGTCCTCGCCTGCGCCGCGCAGGCGGTGCGGCGGCGGTGTGCCAAGGCCCTGTTCATCGTCATCGGCTACCTGGCCCAGCTGGTGCCCTGGTTCTTCATCGGCCGCATCACCTTCGCCTATCACTACTTCCCCTCGGTGCTGTTTCTCATTCTGGCCCTGTGCTATGTGTTTTACAGCCTGTCGGAGCAGGAGGAGCTCATCGCCTGGAAGCCCGCCATGTACGCCGTCACGGCGGGGGCTGCGGCCCTCTACGCCCTGTTCTATCCCGTGCTGGTGGGCATCCAGATCCCCTCCTGGTATGGGACCTGCCTGCTGCGGTGGCTCCCCTCCTGGCCCTTCTAATCCCCCGCCCAGCGGCACTTGTGAGGTAATTTGTATGTATCTGTCCGACTATCACACCCACAGCCGGCTCTCCTTTGATGCCCACGCCCCCCTGTCCGAGCTGGCAGAGGCGGCGGCAGACGCGGGCCTGGATGAACTGTGCGTCACCGACCACTTCGACTTCCTCGACGAAAACGGGGTTCCGGCGGAGGGCTACGACTGGGCCCCCGCCGTGGCCCAGCATCAGCAGGCCCTCCCCGCCGCCGGGGAGCGTCTCACCCTCAAGCTGGGCCTGGAGCTGGGCATGCCCCATCTGAATCCGGCCGCCGCTGCGGCCATCTGTGCCCGCCCGGAGGCCGACTTCATCCTGGGCTCGGTCCACAACCTCTCGCCGGAAAGGGGCGGCACCGACCTGTTCTTCCTGGATTTCTCCACCGTCCAGGCCTGCTATGATGCCCTGGACGACTACTTTGCCTCCCTGGCTCTGCTGGCCGCCACAGATTTTTACGACGTGCTGGCCCACCTCATCTACCCCCTGCGCTATATGCAGGCCCCCGTCACCCTAAACCGCTACCAGGACGCCATCCGGGCCATCCTGCGCACGGCGGTGGAAAAGGGCAGGGGCATGGAGGTCAACACCTGCCGGGGGCGCACCCTGGAGGAGTGGCGGCCCATCCTGGCCCTCTACCGGGACTGCGGCGGCGAGATCGTCACCGTCGGCTCTGACGCCCACACCCCGGCGGACGTGGGCAAGGGCGTCCGGGCCGCCTGCGCGCTGCTGCGGGAGTGCGGCTTCCGCCGCGTCTGCACCTATGAAAAGCACCAGCCCGTGTTCCACACACTCGGATAAGGAGGAAATATATATGATCGCATTGGGTTCCGACCACGGAGGGCTCGCCCTCAAGCGCCACGTCATGGAGTACCTGGACGCCCGCGGCCTGGAGTATCAGGACTTCGGCTGCTACACCGCAGAGAGCTGCGACTACCCCGACTTCGGCCGGGCGGCCGCGGAGGCAGTGGCCTCCGGCGCGTGCGACCGGGGTATCGTTATCTGCACCACGGGCATCGGCATCTCCATCGCCGCCAACAAGGTGAAGGGCATCCGCTGTGCCCTGTGCAGCGAGCCTCTCTCCGCCGAGATGACCCGGCGGCACAACGACGCCAACATGCTGGCCATGGGCGGCGGACTGATCGGGAACAATATGGCCGACCGCATCGTGGACGCCTTCCTCAACACCCCGTTTGAGGGCGGCCGCCACCAGCGGCGGGTGGACAAAATCGAAGGCTGAACGCAGAACGGCCCCCAGAACCCAAATGGTTCCGGGGGCCGCTTTGGTTTTGGCTCAGAGCGTCTGGAACACGGCCTCCGCCGCGGCCAGGGTGGCGTCCAGCTCCGCCTGGGTATGGGCCTCGGAAATGAACATGGCCTCGAACTGGGCGGGGGCCAGGGCCACGCCCCGCTCCAGCATCCCCTGGAAGTAGCGGGCGTACTTGGCCACGTCGCTGCCCTTGGCGTCGGTGAAGGTGGTCACCGCCGTGGGGGTGAAGAAGGGGGCCAGCAGGGAACCGAGCTGGTTGATGACCACCGGCGCGCCGGTGCGCTTCACCAGTCCCCGCAGGCCCTCCGCCAGAGCCGCGCCCCTGGCGTTGATGTGCTCGTATACCTCGGGATGCTCCCGCAGGTAGGTGAGCTGGGCCAGGCCGGCGGCCATGGCCACCGGGTTGCCGCTGAGGGTGCCCGCCTGGTACACCGGGCCGCAGGGGGCCACCTGCTCCAGCAGCGCGCGGCTGCCGCAGTAGGCGCCCACCGGCATGCCGCCGCCGATGATCTTGCCGAAGGTGACCAGATCGGCCCGCACGCCGAAATACTCCTGGGCGCCGCCGGGGGCCAGGCGGAAGCCGGTGATCACCTCGTCGAAGATCAGCAGGGCGCCGTGCTTGTCGCACAGGGCCCGCAGGCCCTCCAGGAAGCCGGGGGCGGGGCCCACCACGCCCATGTTGGCGGCCACCGGCTCCACGATCACCGCCGCCACCTGGCCGGGGTTCTGCTCCAGCAGGGCCTCCACGCTGGCCAAATCGTTGAACTGGGCGGTGAGGGTGTCCCTGGCCGCCCCCACCGGCACGCCGGCGCTGCTGGGGTGGCCCCCCGCCAGGGCGGAGGAGCCGGCGTTGACCAGCATACAGTCGGAGTGGCCGTGGTAGCAGCCCTCGAACTTGATGAGCTTGTCCCGGCCGGTGGCCCCCCGGGCCAGCCGGAGGGCGGACATGACCGCCTCGGTGCCGGAATTCACCATGCGCACCATCTCAATGTTGGGCACCATGCTGATCATCCGCTCGGCGATGTCCACCTCCCGGCGGGTGGGGGCGCCGAAGGACAGGCCGTCCTTTACCGCCCGCTCCACCGCCTCCCGGATCACCGGGTGGTTGTGACCCAGGATCATGGGGCCCCAGGAGCAGACGTAGTCGATGTACCGCTTCCCGTCCTCGTCGTAGATATAGGCCCCGTCGGCCCGCGTGATGAAGCGGGGGGCCATGCCCACGGCCCGGTAGGCCCGCACTGGGGAGTTGACCCCGCCGGGGAGCACCCGCTTGGCCCGCTCAAAGAGCTGTTCCGAGATATCCATCAGCCGATGTCCCCCTTCTGTATGGCCTGGGCCAGCTCCTTGGCGTAGTAGGTGATGAGCATATTGGCCCCGGCCCGGAACACGGACAGGGCGCTCTCGCACATGATGCGGTACTCGTCCACCAGCCCCGCCGCCCCGGCTGCCTTGATCATGGCGTACTCGCCGGAGACGGAGTAGGCGCACATGGGCAGATCAAAGGCGTCGGAGCACTCACGGATCACGTCCAGATAGCTCAGGGCGGGCTTGACCATGAGGATATCCGCCCCTTCCGCCTCGTCCAGGGCGCACTCCTTGAGGGCCTCCTTGCGGTTATGGGGATCCATCTGGTACCCCTTCCGGTCGCCGAAGGAGGGGGCGGAACCGGCCGCCGCCCGGAAGGGGCCGTAGAACGCGGAGGCGTACTTGGCGGAGTAGGCCATGATGGGGGTGGTCTCATAGCCGTGCTCGTCTAGGACGGCCCGAATGGCGGCTACCCGGCCGTCCATCATGTCGGAGGGGGCCACCATGTCCGCCCCCGCCTCCACATGGGAGAGGGCGGTCTTGGCCAGCACCTCCAAGGTCTTGTCGTTGTCCACCTCGCGGCCGCAGAGGATGCCGCAGTGGCCGTGGTCGGTATACTCGCACATGCACACGTCGGTGATGACATAGAAATCCGGGTATTTGGCCTTGATGGCCCGGATGGCCTCCTGCACCACGCCGTGCTTTGCCCAGGCGGAGGAGCCCACGGCGTCCTTCTCACGGGGCAGGCCGAAGAGGATGCAGTGGGTCACCCCGGCGGCCAGGCAGTCGGACACCGCCTCGCACACCGCGTCCAGGCCGTAGTGGAACTGGCCGGGCAGGGCCTCGATGGGCCGCTTGCCGCGGAGGGTCTCGTCCACGAAGATGGGGTAGATCAGGCTGTCGGGGGACAGGCGGGTCTCCCGGCACAGGCGGCGCACCGCGTCGCTTCCCCGCAGGCGGCGGGGGCGTTGAATGAGTTCCATATATGTGCTTCCTTTCTCAATCCCGCAGGGCGGTAATCAATTCCACCAGGGCGTCCATGGTGGCCTCCCGGGCCACCGCCGCGGGGATGCCGTGCTTCCGGGCCTCGGCAGCGGTCTGCGCCCCGATGCAGGCCCCCACCATGCGGGAGAAGTCCGCGTCCTCCCCCACGGAGGCGACAAACCCCTTGACCGTGGAGGCGCTGGTGAAGGTGACGATCCCCGCCGCGCCGGACTCCACCGCCGCCCGCAGCTCGTCGGAGCGGGGGTTCTCGTACACGGTGCGGTAGCAGGCCACGTCGTCATACCCAATGTTACGCCCCTTCAGGGCCTCTGTCAAGGCGGGGGAGCCCTCCTCCGCCCGGAGAATGAGCACCCGGCCCCGGGCGGGCAGGCCGGCCCCCAGGTGGGCCGCGTCGTAGACCTCGGGCACATAGTCGGCCCGCAGGCCGTGGGCGGACAGCGCCTTGGCGGTGCCGGGGCCGATGGCGGCCAGCTTCAGGCCGCCCAGGGCGCGGGCGTCCAGGCCCTTCCCGTCCAGGCAGGCCCACACCGCGTCCACTCCGGCGGGGCTGGTGAGGGCCAGCCACTCATAGCCGGACAGCCGCTCCAGCGCCCCGTCCACGGCGGGGCAGGGGGTGATGGGCACGGTGGCGATGCAGGGGTACTCCCACACGTCGGCCCCCAGCGCCCGCAGGCGGGCCGACAGGGTGCCGGCCCGCTCCCGGGGCCGGGTGACCACCACGCGCTTCCCCTTGAGGGGGAGGTGGTCGAACCAGTCGAACTGGTCGGCCAGGGCGCACACGCCCCCCACCACAATGACGGCGGGACTCTGGACGGCGGCCGCTTCCGCCGCCCGGGGTAGCTCCGCCAGGGTGGCGCTCACCCGCCGCTGGGCGGGGGTGGTGCCCCGCTCCACCACGGCGGCGGGGGTGTCCGGAGCCATCCCCGCGTCCAGCAGCCCGGCGCAGATGGTGGGCAGGGCGGACACGCCCATGAGGAAGACCAGGGTGCCCCCGGTGCGCACCAGGGCCTCGAAGTCGATGGCCAGCTCCTTCCCCGCCCGCTGGTGGCCGGTGACGATGTGCAGGGAGGAGCAGCAGTCCCGGTGGGTCACCGGGATGCCGCCGTAGGCCGGGGCTGCGATGGCGGAGGTGATGCCGGGCACCTCCTCGAAGGGGATGCGGTGCTCCGCCAGCAGCTCCAGCTCCTCCCCTCCCCGGCCGAACAGGAAGGGGTCGCCCCCCTTGAGGCGCACCACGTTGTGGCCCTGCTGAGCCTGCTCCAGCAGGATCTGGTTGATCTGCTCCTGGGGCACGGGGTGGCGGGACGCCTCCTTGCCCACGTTGATCTTCACCGCCCCCTCGGGCATAAGGGCCAGAATGGCGGGGCTGACCAGGCGGTCGTACACCACCACATCGGCCCTCTCCAGGGCCTCCAGCCCCTTGCGGGTCAGCAGGCCGGGGTCGCCGGGGCCGGCGCCCACCAGTGTCACTTTTCCAGGCATGTTCCGCCCTCCTTCAGCCTGCGGGCCAGCGCCTCACCCAGGGCCTCCCCCTGGGCGCGGGGGCCGCTGAGCCGCCCCCGCCGCACTTCGCCCGCGTCGGTTACATACAGTCCGTCTATGGTCACGGTATCGCCCTCCAGCCGGGCGTGGGCCGCAATGGGGGCGGAGCAGCCCCCGTCCAGGGCGCGGACAAAGGCACGCTCGGCCCGGGCGCAGTCGGTTCCGTCGGCGTCCAGTACGCCGTCCAGGCAGGACAGCTCCTCCCCCGCCCGGGTCTGGAGGGCCAAAATGCCCTGACCCGCCGCGGGGAGCAGCTCCTCCACCGTGAAGTACCGGGTGATGCGCTCCTCCAGCCCCAGCCGCTTGAGGCCGGCGGCGGCCAGCACCAAGGCGGAGAACTGCCCCTCGTCCAGCTTGCGCAGGCGGGTGAGCACGTTGCCCCGCACCGGGGCCACCGCCACGCCGGGGAACAGCGCCCGCAGCTGCACCGCCCGCCGGGCGGAGGCGCAGCCGATGGGCCTGGAGGGGTCCAGCTCCTCCGCCCCCTGGGGCAGCACCAGCACGTCCCGGGGGTCCTCCCGGCGGGAGAAGCCCGCCAGGGGGATGCGGGGATCCTCCTCCATGGGGAGATCCTTGCAGCTGTGGACGGTCAGATCCACCCGGCCGTCCAGCAGGGCGGCGTCCAGCTCCTTGACAAAGAGGCCCTTGCCTCCCACCTTGTCCAGAGTGCGGTCCAGTATCTTGTCGCCGGTGGTCTTCATGGTCACCAGCTCCAGCCCCACCTCCGGGTGGGCGGCGCGGATGGCGTCCATCACCAGCTCAGACTGCACCACCGCCAGCCGGCTCTCCCGGCTGCCGACACGTATGGTCTTCATTCCAATCCCTCCAATGCGCTGCGGATGGCCCGGGCCGCCCGGGCGGTGCGGGCGTGGTCGTCGCCCCGGCCGATGACCCCCGCCACCAGATTCTCGCCGGTACAGACGGCGGGGAAGAAGAAGGTACACTCCTCCGGGCAGTCGGCCACGCTGACCGGGATACCCTGGACCTTGGCCTCCTCCCCCACCGCCCGGTTGACGGCGCGGTCGTCGGTGGCGGCCACCGCCAGAGCGGCCCCGGCCAGATCGCCGGGGGCATAGGGCCGCCCCTCCCACTGTATGCCCTGGGGCGGGTTCTTACAACGGGGGGCGATTACCGTCACCTCCGCGCCAAAGCGGGAGAGCACCTCCGCCCGGCGGCAGGCGACAGCCCCGCCGCCCACGACCACCGCCTTCTCCCCGGCCAGATTAACGAACAGTGGGAAGCGGAGGGGCCGCTGCTCCGGCAGGGGCCACCTGGGTTTGGCGGCGGTATGTACCTCGATCTTGCGGGCGCAGCGCTCCAGCTCCTCCGGCGTCAGGTTCTCCTTGAGCGCGCCGGAGAGGAGGTCCACCGCCCGCCCCACGGCCAGCTCCACCAGGCCCCTGGCCTCCGGGCCGTCCAGATCGGTGGACAGCACCCGGGCGGCCACCGCCTGCTTCACCCGCTCCAGGCCGGGCAGGCAGGAGCGGTAGTTCTCCCACTGGGCCATCTGCTCCAAATGCCGCTCCACAATCTCCGCGGCGGCGGCGGGCACCTCCCGCCGTGTGTCCACCCCCAGAGAATCCACGTTATAGAGGGTCACGCCGGGCAGCTCCCCCACGGCGGGCTCGATGTCCCGGGGGATGGCCAGGTCGGCCAGCAGGCGGGGGTGGTCCTCCACCGCCGCCAGCTCCCGGGCGGAGATGGTGTAGTGGGGGCTGGTGGTGGCAGAGAGGAGCACGTCCGCCCCCTTCATGGCGGCGTAGCGCTCCTCATAGGGGGCCACGGCGCACCCGGCTGGCACCACGGTCTCCCCGTGGCGGTAGGTGCGCAGGGTGACGGTGACGGCGCACCCCAGCCGGTGGAGCAGAGCGGCGGACAGGCGGCCCATCTCCCCGTTGCCGATGACCAGGGCCCGCTTGCCCTCCAGGCCCCCTGCGTCCCGCGCCAGCCGCTCCACCGCGCTCTGGGCCGCGGAGCGGGGCACTCCGGTGAGGGGCACCTTGGTCTTGATCTCCTTGCCCGCGGCGGCGGCGTTGCGGAACAGGATCTCCAGCACCCCGTCCGCCGTGCCGGCCTCCCGGGCGGCGGCCGCCGCCCCCTTCACCTGGGTGAGGATCTGATCCTCCCCCCAGATCTGGGAGCGCAGGCCGCCGGCCACCTCCATCAGGTGCCGGGCGGCCTCCTCCCCCGTGCGGGTGACGAAGGCCCCGGCGAAGGGGGCGTAGGGCAGCCCCGCCGCCGCGCACAGCAGCGCCCCCGGCTCCGGCTCCGCCCCGGAGGCGCAGGAGAGATAGAGCTCCGTGCGGTTGCAGGTGGACAGGAGCACGCAGCCCTCCACCCCCTCCGCCGCCCGGAGCAGCCGGTCCAGCTCCACCACCCGGCTCCGGGTGAAGGAGAGGGCTTCCCGCAGACCGATGGGGGCCTTCCGCCAGTCCAGGCCGGTCATACGGATGTTCAAGCCTCTTCCCCCTTCTTCACCAGCACCACGGAGAAGTAGCCGCTGCCATCGGTCAGCTCGGCGAAGCGGGGGTAGACCGCCTCCCCCTCCATGCCGCAGTTGGCCACCATGGACGCCCGCTCTAGCAGGCCCTTCTCCGCCAGCTTCTCCTTCAGCGCGCCGATCTCCCGGCCCGCCTTCATGAACACCAGGTTGGCGTCCACGTCCAGGCAGTCGTCCACGTCCTTGTGGGAGGCGGGGACAATGAGCAGCCGCTCCGACTTCTCGCACAGGGCGGCACCCAGCCGGGCCGCCACCGCGCAGAAGGAGGGCACGCCGGGGATGATCTCCGCTTCATACCCCCGGGCCGTCACCTTGCGGTGGAGGTAGAGGTAGGTGGAGTAGACGGTGGGATCGCCCAAAGTGAGGAAGGCCACGTCCTTCCCCCCGTCCAGCAGGGCGCACACCCGGTCGGCGTTGGCCTCATAGGCCGCGTCCAGGGCGGCCTCGTCCCGCACCATGGGGGCGTCGCAGAGGAGAATCTCCTTCCCCTCGGCCAGCTCTCCGGCGATGGTCAGCGCGGTCTTCTCCCCGCTGCCCTTGTCAGGCACCGCCAGCACCGCCGCCTGGGCGATGATCCGCTGGGCCTTGCGGGTAATCAGTTCCGGATCGCCGGGGCCCACCCCGACGCCGTACAGAATGCCTCGTTTCACAATAACTCCTCCTGTTTCAACAATCGCAGCAGTTCCCGCCGGGCCGCCCCAATGGTGCCCACCGGGGTCACGTCCAGGCCGTCCCGGTCGCGGAGAATCGCCATCAGATGGGCGATGCGGGGCAGGCGCAGGTGGTTGGCCCGCAGCAGCTCCGCCTTGGTGAACAGCTCCTCCGGCGTTCCCTGGGCCAGCACGCTTCCCCCGCCCAGCAGGTAGGCGTAGTCGCAGCACAGGGGCACCACGTCCATGTCGTGGGTGGCCATGAGAATGGTCATGCCCTGGCTGTCCCGCAGGCTGGTCAGCAGCTCCAACAGATCGCTCACCCCCTGGGGATCCAGTCCGGCGGTGGGCTCATCCAGAATCAGCGCCTCCGGCTCCATGACCAGCACGCCGGCGATGGCCACCCGCTTCTTCTGCCCGAAGGAGAGGGCGTGGGTGGGCTTGTCCCGCAGGTGGGACACTCCGGTGCGCTCCATGGCCGCCTCCACCCGGCGGCGCACCTCCGCCTCGGGCAGGCCCAGGTTGACCGCGCCGAAGGAGATGTCCCGGTACACGTCGGCGGAGAAGAGCTGGTCGTCCGGATCCTGGAACACGATGCCTACCCGGCGGCGCAGCTCGGTCAGGCCCTTCCGGTCCCGCTTCACCAGCGCGCCGTCCAGCAGGATCTCCCCGGCGGACGGCTGGAGCACGCCGTTGAGGTTCAGAAACAGGGTGGACTTGCCCGCCCCGTTGGCCCCCAGGATGCCCGTAATCTTTCCCCGTTCGGCCCGGAGGTTGATGCCCTTCAGCGCCGCCGTGCCGTCCTCATAGGTATAGCGCAGCTCTCTGGCCTCAATCGCGGCCTCCATCATCCCATCACGCTCCTCTCGAGATACCATGCCGCCAGCTGAACCGCCGCCACCGCCGCTGTCAGCGGGTAGAGCCACGCCCCCCGCGCATAGCCGCCGGACAGGGTGACCAGGCTTCCGCTGTAGCCGCGGGACTCCAGGGCGGTATACACCCGGTCCGCCTTCCGCCACGCCCGGAGAAACACAATGGAGGCCAGGGTGCCCAGGGAGGACAGGGAGCGGCGCAGCCCCTGATAGCCCAGCCGGGACTCCTGAGCCAGGCGGATGCGGGAGGCGGTCTCGGTCAGGACAAAGATAAAGCGGTAGATCAGCTCCATCAGCTCCACCAGCAGGTGGGGCACGTGCATCCGCTCCAGCGCCATGGTCACATCGGTCACCGGGGTATTCAGTGCCAGGAAGTACATGGCCCCCACCGCCCCCAGCGCCTTGCAGAACAGCCGCCCGGCCCGGAGCAGCGCCGCCCCGTCAAAGCCCCACAGCCGCTCCCCCACCGGCACGGCCAGCAGCACCGGCGCGCCCTGGGGGTAGCTGTTGATCAGGATCGTCACGCATCCGATGGCCAGGAAGGCCATCGGGATGCACAGAAAGCGCAGGAAGACGCGGGGGCTGAGTCCGCCCAGGGCGGTAACCAGCCCCCACATCCCCAGCAGGGTGACCAGGCCGACCGTTACGCTGTCGCAGAGCAGGCAGAGCACCAGCGCCGAGCCGGTCAGAAGCAGCTTCGGCATGGGGGAGATCCGCCGCAGCCGCGATTGATAGGCGTAGCGGTCGGTTCCCATCAGCCCTGCTCCCTCTTCTCCGGCTTTTTGGTGATGCGGCCCAGGACGAAGCCCACCACGCCCGCGCCGATGGCGGCCTGGAGGGCGAAGAGGAGGGACTCCACCTCGCCGCTGGCCGGCTCCAGAACCGGCTCAAACCAGGGCTCATAGTCGGGCTGAAGCTCCAGGATCGCTTCCTCCGCCTGGCCGTCCGCGCCGCCGAACTCGGCGTCGGGCAGCAGCCACAGCGGCAGCGCCGCCAGCAGCACCACCAGCACGATCAGGATCAGGTTTTTCTGCCATACCTTCATTCCGGTTCCCTCCTTACAGCACGCACAGGGCGTGGAGCTCTTCCCGGCTGTACTTCTCCAGCACGTTGAACACCACCACGGTCAGCAGGCCCTCGGCGATGGCCAGGGGGATCTGCGTGACGGCGAAGATCATCAGGAATTTCCCAATGCCGCCGTGAACCACGCCCAACTGCACCGAGGTCACCACATAGGTGAACAGGTCGCCCAGCGCGGCCGCGGCGAAGACCGCCACCGCCGCCGGGGCGTTTGCCTTGCGCAGCAGCTTGTAGACCGCCCAGGACACGATGGGGCCGGCGATGGCCATGGAAAAGGTGTTGGCCCCCAGGGTGGTCAGGCCGCCGTGGGCCAGCAGCAGGGCCTGGAACAGCAGGACGATCAGTCCCAGCACCGCCATGGTCATGGGCCCGAACAGGATGGCGCCCAGCCCCACGCCGGTGGGGTGGGAGCAGGAACCTTCAAAGGAGGGGATTTTCAGCGCGGAGAGCACGAAGGCGAACGCTCCGCACATGGCCAGCAGGATTTTGGCCTTGGGGGCCTGGGCGACCTTCTTCTGGATGGAGAGGAAGCCCGCCACCACAAAGGGGACGCATACCACGCCCCAGCCGGCGGCCCAGCCCACCGGCAGGTAGCCCTCGGCAATGTGCATGGCCGAGGCGCTCATGGTGAGCACGCCCAGCAGGCCGACGAGCACCGCTGCCGTGCGCAGAAGCCGTGTGTTTCGTTGATTCATCATGTGTTTCATCCTTTCCTATCGCTCGTAGGTGGCTGTGAATTCGGAGCCGGTACGGTTTTCCGGCTTGAGCGTCTCCGCCGCTGCGCGCCTTCCCGGGTCGCCCCAGTGGCCCGTGCGCACCGGCTGTTCTCTTACGGCAGCGGGACTGCGCGGGATTTGCACCCGTCTTCCCGTTTCCGGCCCCCGGATCTATATCAACAGGCTTCCGCCTGGAGCTGCTCCGCCTGCCGGGCGTGCTCCACAAACAGCGCCCGCACCGCCGGGTGCTCCCCCAGGCCGGTGAGCACGCAGACCGTCTCGTAGCCCTCGGCCTCCAGACGCCGCCGCCAGGAGTCCTCCTCGTCCCCCGCCAGATCGTTCTTGGCGTGATCCCCCGCCACGGTCATCAGGGGACGCAGCTCCACCCTCCGCACCTGGGGCCGCTCCTTCAGCCGGCGCAGGGCCTCCCCAAAGCCGGGGTAGCCCTCCACCGTGCCAATCACCACGTCCTTCCGGCCCAGATCGTGGAAGGTGTACTCCATCAGGGCATAGGCCGAATTGGCCTGGTGCTCCGAGCCGTGGCCCATGTAGAGCACGGCGGTGTCCGCCCGCTGGGCCGGCAGCGCCTCCATCAGGGCGCGGCCCAGGGCCGCGTAGTCCTCCGCCGCCGTCAGCAGGGGGCGGCCGAAGGCCATGCGGGCAAAGCGGGCGCGGTACGGCTCCGCCTGGGCCAGCAGCTTGTGGTACTCCTCCCCGTTCATCACGTGGGTGGGCTGCACCACCACGTCGGTACAGCCCTCGGCCAGCAGGCGCTCCAGCGCCTGGGGCACGTTGTCGATGTGGGTGCCCTCCCCCGCCAGCTTGCGGAGGATCATGCCGCTGGTAAAGGCCCGGCGCACCGTCCGCTCCGGGAAGGCCGCGGCCAGCTCGGCCTCAATGGCCGCGATGTTTTTCTCCAGGGTGTCCCGGTGGCTGGTGCCGAAGGACACCGCCAGAACCGCTCTCTCTGTCATTGTGCGTCCCTCCCGTTATTCCCGCGCGTTGTTGCTGGCCTGATAGAGCATGGCGTTGCAGATGGCGGCGGCCACGTTGCTGCCGCCCTTCCGCCCCCGGGCCACGATGTGGGGCACGTCCAGGGTGAGCAGCAGCTCCTTGCTCTCCACCACGTTGACAAAGCCCACCGGCACGCCGATGACCAGGGCGGGCTTCAGCTCCCCCGCGTCGATCAGCTCGCAGGCCCGCACCAGGGCGGTGGGGGCGTTGCCGATGGCCAGCACCAGCGGCCCCTCCAGCCGGGCGGCCCGCTCCATGGACACGGTGGCCCGGGTCTCCCCCCGCGCCTTGGCCTCCGCGGCCACGTCCGGGTCGGACATGAAGCACACCGCCCGGCCGCCGAATTTCTCCAGCACCCGCTTGTTCACCCCGGAGAAGGCCATCTGGGTGTCGGTGACGATGGTACAGCCCTGCCGTATGGCCGCGACGCCCGCCTCCACCGCCCCGGCGGAAAAGACCAGACTGTCGGCGTACTCAAAGTCCGCAGTGGTGTGGATCACCCGCTTGACCACGGGCAGCTGCTCCGCCGGGAACACCCGCTCCCCCAGCTCCTGGCCGATGAGCTCCATGCTCCGGGCCTCAATGTCCGCGGGGGCCACCCGCTGCAATTCAATGTGTTTCATGGCTCTATTCCTCCCCGTTGAGAATCCGGTAAATGCGTTTCATGTCCAGGCTGGCCCGCAGGCCGGCCGCCAGCTTGTCGTACTGCTGCTGGGCGTACGCCTGCCAGTCCACGCTGGCCGCGCCCGGCTCCAGCCCCTTGGCCTCCAGCAGGGCGTTCACCAGGGCGGCGGCCGCCTCCGCCTTGTCGAAGATGCCGTGGACGTAGCAGCCCCACACGTTGCCCGCGCTGAGGCCGTCGGAGCGCCGCTCCCCGGTCTGGGTGGTGAACTCCGCCAGGGGGGCCGCCCCGCTCTCGGTGCGGCCCATGTGGATCTCGTAGCCCTCGAAGGCCACGCCGGCCAGGGAGCGGAAGAGCCCCTCCGGGGCGCGAAAGGCCCCCGTCACCCGGGTGCGGGTCTTCTCCCCCTGGAACACCGTGTCGGCGGGGAGCAGGCCCAGGCCCCGGAGGGAGCCGCCCCCCTCCACCCCGTCGGGGTCGGAGACGGTATTCCCCAGCATCTGATAGCCGCCGCAGATGCCGATCACCGCTCCGCCGGCCGAGGCATGCTTGAGCACGGCGGCCTCCATGCCGCTCTCCCGCAGCCAGCGCAGATCGTCCATGGTGTTCTTGGTGCCGGGGAGGAGCACCAGATCGGGGTGCCCCAGCTCCCGGGGATTGCGGACGTAGCGGAGGGTGACCTCCTCCATCCGCTCCAGGGGGTTGAAGTCGGTGAAGTTTGACAGGCGGGGCAGGCGCACCACCGCAATGTCCACCAGGCCCACCCTTCCCCCTCCGCTCAGGCGGTGGGAGAGGGAGTCCTCGTCGTCCACATCCACGTCCAGCATGGGGACAACTCCCAGCACCGGCTTGCCGGAAAGCCGCTCCAGCTCCCCCAGGCCGGGGCGGAGGATATCCACATCCCCCCGGAATTTGTTGATAATCAGGCCCTTGATCCTCGCCTGCTCGTCCGGCTCCAGCAGCTTCACCGTGCCGTAGAGGGAGGCGAACACGCCCCCCCGGTCGATGTCGCCGCACAGGAGCACCGGGGCGTTGGCCCGGCGGGCCATGCCCATGTTCACAATGTCGTCCTGCCGCAGGTTGATCTCCGCCGGGCTGCCCGCCCCCTCAATGACGATGATGTCGTACTCCGCCGCCAGGGACTCGTAGGCCGCCATCACCTTGGGGATGAGACTCTTGCGGTAGCGGAAGTACTCCCCCGCCGCCATGGTGCCCCGGGGCACGCCGTTGACGATCACCTGGGAGCCCACGTGGCTGGTGGGCTTGAGCAGGATGGGGTTCATCCGCACATCGGGGGCCACCCCCGCCGCCTCGGCCTGCACCACCTGGGCCCGGCCCATCTCAAAGCCGTCGGGGGTGATGGCGGAGTTGAGGGCCATGTTCTGGGATTTGAAGGGGGCCGCCTTATAGCCGTCCTGGGCAAAGATGCGGCACAGCCCCGCCGCCAGCAGGGACTTGCCCGCGTTGGAGGCGGTTCCCTGGATCATAATCGCGTTGGCCATCACAGCACTTCCTTTAAGGCGGCCAGCAGCCGCCGGTTTTGTTCCGCCTGTCCCACGCACACCCGGTACCAGTCGTTCCCCAGGCCGTGGTAGTTGGCGCAGGAGCGGATGAGCACGCCCCGCGTGAGTATCCGGTCGTTCAAATCGGCCGCGCCCGCCGCCCGGAACAGCAGGTAGTTGGCCTGTCCGGGCACCACCTCCAGCCCCAGGGCGGCCAGGCCGTCCGACAGGGCGGGGCGCTCCGACGCCAGCAGGGCCCGGGCCTTCTCCGGCCAGTCGGAGCACTGCTCCAGGGCGGCCAGCCCCGCCGCCTGGGCGGGGGTGGAGACGCTCCAGGGCGGGCCGGCGGCAGCCATCCGCTCCAGAAGTCCGCCGTTGGCGGAGAGGGCGTAGCCCAGCCGCAGGCCCGCCATGGCGTAGCTCTTGGTGAAGGCCCGCAGGAGCAGCAGGTTGGGGTACTCCGCCAGACAGGGGGCCAGCCCCGGCCCCGCCCCGTCGGAGAGGGGCAAAAAGCACTCGTCCACCGCCAGCACCGCCCCAACGGCCCGGCATTGCTCCGCCGCCGCCCGCAGCAGCGCCCCGTCCACCAGCCGCCCGGTGGGGTTGTTGGGGGTGCAGAGGAAGACCAGCTCCACCCCCGGCGCGATGGCGTCCAGGAGCCCGCCGTCCACGTCAAAGCGGTTCTCCCGGCGCAGGGGGTGGCGTGTCACGGCGCACCCAGCCGCCGTCAGCGCCTCCTCGTACTCGGAGAAGGCCGGGGCGGTGACCAGCGCCCGCCGGGGCCGCAGGGCGTAGGCCAGCCGGAAGATCAGCTCCGCCGCCCCGCCGCCGCAGAGCACCTGCTCCGGCGCCACCCCGTCGTAGGCGGCGATGGCCGCCCGGAGGGCGCGGCACAGGGGGTCGGGGTAGCGGGCCGAGTCTGCGGCGGCGGCCGCGGCGGCCGCCTGCACCGCCGGGGGCATCCCCAGGGGGTTCAGGTTGGCCGAGCAGTCCAGCACGTCGCCGCCGAAGCGGGCCCGCGCCGTGAGCACGTCGCCGCCGTGGGTATATGGGGTCATGGTGATTCCCTTCTCTCTGGTCAGGATGGTGGACGGGTGGGGCGGCGGGCCGGTGTTACGGGAACAGCAGAATCAGCAGGGGCACGCCGCAGAAGAGCAGCAGGGCAAAAAAGGCGGTGGCGTAGAGAATCCGGCCCGCCCGCAGGATGTCCAGGGCCTCCACCGGCCGCTGATCGTCGCCGATGGTGGGTTTGTCCACCAGTTGGCCGAAGTAGTAGTTGGGCCCTGCCAGCTGGAGCTGGAGCGCTCCGGCGCAGGCCGCCTCGGTGTGGGCGGAGTTGGGGGACTTGTGCCTCTTCCGGTCCCGCCGGAAGATCCGCCAGGCGTTCTTCCCGTCGTAACCCGCCGCCGCGCCGCCCAGGCACATGAGCACCCCGGCGATGCGGGCGGGGAGAAAGTTGAGCGCGTCGTCCAGCCGCGCCGCCGCCCGGCCGAAGTAGAGATAGCGGTCATTTTTGTAGCCCACCATGGAGTCCATGGTGTTGACCGCCTTGTAGAGCATACCCAGGGGCGCGCCGCCCAGGGCCAGGAAGATGAGGGGGGCGATCACCCCGTCGGAGGCGTTCTCCGCCACGGTCTCCACCGCCGCCCTGGCCACGCCGGCCTCGTCCAGCCGCTCGGTGTCCCGCCCCACAATCATGGACACGGCGTGCCGCGCGCCGGGCAGGTCTCCCGCCTTGAGGGCCTGATACACCTTGCCGCTCTCGTCCCGCAGGGACTTGGCGGCCAGCAGCTGATAGCACAGCAGCGCCTCCGCCGCGAAGGCCAGCCAGGGGCTGAGCAGGCCGCACCCCCACAGCAACAGGGCGGTGAGGCCGGTTGGAATGGCGATGGTGAGCGCCACCAGCGCCGCGCCGCCGGCCAGCTCGCCGCCGGGGGACTTGGGAAAGAGCCGCCGCAGAAGCTTCTCCAGGGCGGCGATCAGCACACCGACGGCCCGCACCGGGTGGGGCGCCCAGTGGGGATCCCCCAGCAGGAGATCCAGGCAGAAGCCGGTCAGCAGGGCCAGCAGGTGGGATACCCCCCAGCTCATAGCCCCTTCTCCCCCCTGTACTCCTCCAGAATGGTCAGCTCCAGGGTGTCCGGATTCAGCTCCGCCCGGAAGCCGCCGCAGTTGGGACACATCCAGCCGTAGTAGTCCCGCTCCGGCCGGCCGTACTTGGCCAGCAGGGCCATGAGGGCCCCGCCGTGGGACACCACTCCCACCCGGCCAAAGCCCCGGCGGGCGGCGTCGGCCGCCGTCTTTTCCAGGCCGATGGACACCCGGTCGGTGACCTGCTGGGCGCTCTCCCCCACCGGCATGGCGGCAAAGTTGGGCCTGTCCCCCATGCCCAGCCACGCCTGATAGAGGGGGTCGTCCTTCAGCTCCTCGTGGTTCTTGCCCTCAAAGGGGCCGAAATCGCTCTCCCGCAGCTCATCCACCACCGTCATCTCCACGCCGGGCCACAGCAGCTCGGCGGTGCGGCGGCAGCGCTGGAGGGGGCTGCGGTAGATGTGCTCCACCGCCGGCAGGGTGGCGCCCACCCGCCGGGCCAGCTCCTCCCCCTGGGGGAGCAGCGGCACGTCCAGCGTGCCGATAAAGCGCCGTTCCAGGTTGCCCTGGGTGGTACCGTGGCGCATCAGAATCAGTTCCATGGGCCTTCTCCTTTCAATACCATGGGCAGGCCGCAGAAGATGCGCTCCACCCGCTCTGCCCGCTCCGCCAAGCGGCAGCAAAGCCGTCCCACCGCCTCCCGGCGCGCCCGCTGGGCCGGCTCCACCGGCACCACGCCGCAGCCCACCTCGTCGCAGATCAAAATCACGTCCGGGTTGGCCTCCAGCAGCGCCGCCTCGTCCAGCTCCGGCCAGTCCTCCAGCCCGGCAAAGACGGGCCGTGTCCGGGCCTCCTCCGGGGTGCGGGCCACCTGGGCGGGGCCGTACCCGGTCTTTTGCAGCACGTAGTCCAGCTTGCCCTGGCCCGCGCCGCCGATAATCAAAATCATAACAGCACCTCCAGCCTCTGCCCCACCGCGGCGCAGAGCACCATCCCCAGCTCGCACAGCTGGAGGAAGAACCCCGCCAGATCGCCGGTGACGCCGCCGAACTGCCGCCGGGCGGTCACCACATAGTAGACGCACGCCAGACCCGCTCCCGCCAGGGCGGCCAGACCCGTCCGCACATCCGCGGCCACCATGGCCCCTCCGGTGAGGACGGCCCACGCCGCCAGCACTCCCCGGGCCTTGACCGCGTCCATGGGGCCGGTGAAGGTGGCCAGCAGGCCGGTGCCCCGGGCGTTGGGGAGGGTGACGGCGAAGAGGCCGGAGAGGCTGCGGGAGAAGGCCGGCCCCAGGGCCAGCGCCAGGGCGGCCCCCCCCGCGGGCGCCGCCTCACACCAGGCGGCGAAGAACACCAGCAGGTACAGCCCACAGCAGATGATGGCGAAGGCCCCGGTGTGGGAGTCCTTCAGAATCTCCAGCTTCCGCTCCCGGCTCTGGTGGGAGGACAGGGCGTCGCAGGTGTCGCAGAAGCCGTCCAGATGGATGCCGCCGCTGAGGGCGATGGGGAGCAGCAGGGCCAGGGCGGCGGTAAAGACCGCGCCGAACCCCAGCCAGCCGGCCAGGGCCAGCCATAGCCACAGCACCGCCCCGACGGCCAGCCCCACCAGCGGGAACCAGCACAGGGCCCAGGAGAGGGCCTTTTTCTCCCAGTCCACCCGGGGCATGGGGAACTTGGAGTACATGGCAAAGGCAATGATGAGGGATTTCACGGGTTTGCTCCTTTCCAGGCGATGGGGATGCCGCAGACCACCTCGTACACCCGGTCGGCCCGCCGGGCCACCGCCCGGTTCAGCCGGGCCAGCACGTCCAGGTAGGCCAGGGTCTCGGGGTCGTAGTCCATTCCGTCGGAGAACAGCTCGTTGGTGACCACCACCAGCAGGGCGGCCTGCTCCGCCGCCCGCTCCACGCCGGAGAGCACCCGGTCGAAGGCCCCCTCCCGCCCCTGAGGGCCGAAAAACTCGTTTGCGGTCAGGTTGGAGAGATCCTCCAGCAGGGCGGCGCATCCGGCCGGCAGGACGGCCCCGGCCAGGTTCACCGGGCACTCCACGGTGGCAAACCCCTTGCCCGCCCGCATCCGGCGGTGCCGCTCCACCCGGCCCTCGCTCTCGGCGTCCCACACCTGCATGGTGGCCAGATAGGCCCGCGTCTCCAGGCCGGAGGCGGTGACCAGCCCCTCGGCAAATTCCGACTTCCCGCTGGCCGAGCCGCCGGAGACCAGTATCAGCATGGGCGCACCTCCTCTCCCTATTTCTTGACGGCCGTCATATATGGCGGCCCGGTGGACGCTATGGGCACCAAGCCGTTCCGCGCCATTTCTCACGTGCCATTTGCAGGGGAACATCCCCCCTGGATTTATGACAAGGGCTGGTAGGCCTCGATGTTGGTGTCCTCAAAGGTGGCCATCTCCCGGTAGACCGCCAGCCCCATATCCAGCAGGGGCATAACGGCCACGGCCCCGGTGCCCTCGCCCAGGCGCATCCCGGCGTAGAGGAAGGGGCGCAGGCCCAATTCAGAGAGCACCAGCCGGCTGGCCGGCTCCTCCGACGCGTGGGAGCCCAGCATGTAGTCCTTACAGGCCGGGCACAGCCGGGCGGCCACCAGGGCGGCCACGGAGGAGATGAACCCGTCCACCAGCACCGGCGTATGGCACAGGGCGCCCCCTAGGAACACCCCGGCCAGCCCGGCGATGTCCAGGCCGCCCACCTTGTGGAGCACGTCCAGCACGTCGGCGGGGTCGGGCCGGTTCACCGCCACGGCGGTCTCGATGGCGTGGATCTTCTTCTGCAGGCCCGCGTCGGACAGGCCGGCCCCCCGGCCGGTCATCACCACCGGCTCCTGGCCCAGCAGCACGGCGGCCACGGCGGAGGAGGTGGTGGTGTTGCCGATGCCCATCTCCCCGGTGGCCAGCAGGCGCACGCCCCCGGCGCACAGCTCCCGGGCGGTCTCCACCCCGGTCAGGACGGCCTGCACGGCCTCCCCCCGGCTCATGGCGGGGCCCTGGGTCATGTCGGCGGTGCCCCGGCGGACGCACCGCTGCACGATGCGCGCCCCGGTGAGGGGGACGGCCGTGCCGATGTCCACGGGCACCACCTCCGCCCCGGCGGAGCGGGCCATGGCGCACACGCTGGTGTCGCCGGTGGACATGTTCTCCGCCACGATGGCGGTGACCTCCTGGCCGGTCTGGGTGACCCCCTGGGCCACCACGCCGTTGTCGGCACACATGACCACCACCGCCCGTTTGGAAATGTCCACGTCGGCGCTGCCCGTCATGCCGGCGATGCGGATGACCGCCTCCTCCAGCGCCCCCAGGCTGCCCAGGGGCTTGGCGATGGAGTCCCACCGGGCCTTCGCCCGCTCCATGGCCGCCGTATCGGCGGGGGTAATTCCTGCAATCACCTGATCCAGTGTCATAGCGATGCCTCCTGTACATAGCGGCGGGCCGCCGCCACAAAATTGCGGGCCGCCGACGGCGCGGCCCAGAAGTGGAAGTGGGGAAAGCCGGCGTACAGCGTCGGGGTGTGGAACGCGCAGTCCCACCCCCGGCTGCTCTGGGGCTTGTCCGCCCGGAAGTCGCTCCCCGGCGCGTCGCTGTCCCAGTAGTGGAACTCGTGGGCGGGCAGGCGCGTCCCCGCCCGGCCCAGCAGGCCGTCCTTTTGGGCGGTGAGGGTCACGTAGCCGAAGCGGCCCAGCCTGCCGGTGTTGGCCGCCCGGCCGGGGAGCGCCCCCGCCATGGGCCAGTCCCGGCCCTCTCCGTCGGAGAGCAGCCGGTTGAGGTAGAGGAACCCGCCGCACTCGGCCACGGTGGGCAGTCCCCCCGCCACGGCGGCGCGCACCGCCTCCCGCATGGGGGCGTTGGCCGCCAGGGCCCCGGCGAACAGCTCCGGATAGCCGCCCCCCAGGTAGAGGCCGCAGGCGCCCTCCGGCAGGCCCTCATCCGCCAGGGGGGAGAACTCCGCCAACTCGGCCCCCAGCGCCTCCAGCAGCTCCAGGCCGTCGGCGTAGTAGAAGCAGAACGCCTTGTCCCGGGCCACGGCGATGCGGGGCCGCCCCTCCACCGGGGGCGGCAGGGCGGGGGCCGGGGCGTTTAGCGCCGGGGCGGAGGCCGCCAGGGCCAGCAGGCCGTCTATGTCCACGCTCTTCTCCGCCTGGGCGGCCAGGGCGGAGAGCTTCTCCCGCAGCCCCGCCACCTCGGCGGCGGTGACCAGCCCCAGGTGGCGGCTCTCCAGGGCGCAGCCGGGCAGATTGGGCAGATAGCCGTACACCGTCACGCCGGTCTCTCCCTCGATGGCCTCCTTGAGTCGGGGGTAGAGCATGGGGGACACCCGGTTGAGAATCACGCCCCGGATGCCGCTGTCCGACCGGAAATCCCTCATCCCCTTCACCGCGGCGGCGGCGGTGAGGGCCCGCCCCCGGCCGTCCAGCACCAGCACCGCCGGGGTGCCGGTGGCCCGGGCCAGGTCATAGGCGCTGGCGTCGGCGCTCAGGCCGATGCCGTCATAGTAGCCCATGACCCCCTCGATGAGGGCCAAGCCGCTGCCCCGGCTGTTTTTCTCCAGCAGGTAGCGGGCGGTGTCCCGGCCCAGGAAGAAGAGGTCCAGGTTGCGGCTTTTGGCCCCGATGATCTCGCTGTGAAACATGGGGTCGATATAGTCCGGGCCGCACTTGAAGGCCACCGGCCCGGCCCCCCGGTTGACCAGGGCCTGGAGAAGGGCGCAGGTGACGGTGGTCTTGCCGCCCCCGCTGGCGGGGGCGCAGAGGAGCAGACGGGGCGCGCTCATGCCCGGCCCTCCCCGGAGAAGATCCAAACCGGGTTCTGGGCGTCCATCAGGTGGTAGCGCCCGGCGGGCCGGGTGCGGGTGACGGCCACCTGCACCATGTCCGCCCCCTCCAGCCCGGCAAAGCACCGGGCGGCCTCCCCCACCGTCTCCAGGGTGACGGCGGTGCACACCACCCGGGCGGCGGGGTTCTTGCGGAAGATCACGTTCAAAATGTCCTCCAGACTGCCCGAGGTGCCCCCCAGGAAGACCCGGTCGGGGGCGGAGAGGGCCTCCAGCGCCTCCGGCGCGGTGCCCGCCACCACCTCCAGGTTGGCGGCGTGGAAGCGGGCCCTGTTCTCCGCCAGCAGGGCCAGGGCCTCCTCCTTCTTCTCCACGGCGTACACCCGGCCGGCGGGACAGGAGAGGGCGCACTCCACCGACACCGAGCCGGTGCCCGCCCCCACGTCCCACACCACATGGTGCGCCTCCAGCCGCAGCTTGGACAGGGCCAGCGCGCGCACCTCCTCCTTGGTCATGGGCACGTCCCCCCGGAGAAAGGCCCCGTCGGGCAGGCCGGAGCCGTTCCACGGCCGCGCCACCGGATCGGGGTTGACCGCCAGCAGGACGGAGAGGTCGGCAAAGGTCTCCCCCGCCAGCTCCGCCGCCGTGCCGGTGACGATGCGCTCGTCGGCGTAGCTCAGCCGCTCGCCCACGGAGACCCGCACCTGTCCCAGCCCCCGCTCGGCCAGGGCCCGGCAGATGTCCTCCGCCTTGGTGGCCCCGCCGGTGAGGGCAAAGACCTTGGCGCTGCGCTGGATCTCCCCCACCGCGTTGTGGCTGCGGCCGTGGGCGCTGACCAGCCTGGCGTCCTGCCAGGTGGTCTGGAGCCTGGCGCAGAAGTAGGACAGGGAGGAGATGCCGGGGATGGTGATCACCTCGTGGTTCCCCAGCAGGGGCCACAGCCCCTTGGCCCCGCTGTAAAATCCGGTGTCGCCGGAGAGGAGCACCCCCACCGGCCCCCGGGGGGCCTTGTCCACATACGCGGCGATGTCCGCCGCGGCGATGAGGGGGACGCAGTCGTGCCCCTCCGTCCAGGGCTCCAGCAGGCGGGGGGCGCCCACCAGCACCGGGCTGTCCCCGATGGCCTCCAGGGCCTGGCCGGTCAGGGTGGCCGGGTTGCCCATGCCTACGCCGATGAGATAGACCTTCATGCGTTCTCCTCCTCCATAAGCTTCTTCTGAATTTCCTCCAGGGTCAGGCCGGTCTCCCGGCGGGGGCGCTCCACCACCAGCAGGGCGCAGCCCGCCTCCCGGGCAGCCTCCGCCTTTTCCCGGAAGCCGCCGTACCCCCCGGTGTCCTTGGTCACCAGGGTCTGAATGTGATACTGCCGCAGCAGGGCCACGTTCAGCTCCCTGGAGAACGGCCCCTGCATGCAGATGATGTTTTTTGGGGGAAAGCCCAGGGTCAGGCACCGCTCCAGGGAGTCCGCCATGGGCAGCACCCGGGGATAGCACCGCTCTGCCAGTCCGGGGCGGGCAAAGTGGTGCAGCTCCTTGCTGCCGGTGGTGAGCAGCACATGGCCGGGCATCTGCTCCAGCATGTCCGCCGCCCCGGCCATGTCCTTTGCCCTGCGGCAAAGCTCCTCGCCGTCGGACTGCCGCACCAGCCGGAGGACGGGCAGGCCCGCCGCCTCCGCCGCGGCCCGGATGTGCTCCGTCACCTCCACGGCGTAGGGGTGGGTGGCGTCCACCGCCAGGGAGTATCCCCCGGCCCTCATGAGCGCCTCCATTTCCCCGCTGTCCATCCGGCCCACATGGGCCTCCGCCCCGGCCGGGAGGAGGGTCTCGCCGTACTCGGTGGCCACGCAGACGGTGTGGGGGATGTCCCGGGCCACCATCCACTCCGCCAGCGCCCGGCCCTCTCCGGTGCCGCCGAACAGCAATACCTTATTCATGCGCTTTCCTCCCCCTGTGCTGGTTTCAGGCCCGCCTTCGCCGGGCGTATTTCCCTATTCCCCCCGCTGGAGATAGCCCCGGGGGGTCACCATCTTTCCGCCGATCACCTTGGTCTGGCTGTTGCCGACGAACACGGTGGTGAACATGTCCACCTGGGTGTCCCGCAGCTCGCCCAGGGTGAGGAGCGCCGCCGCCTCCCCCGCCCGGCCGATGTTGCGGACGGTGCCGCACACGGTGGCGGGGTCCTTCCCGGCGGAGAGCAGGATGTCGCAGGCCCGCTGGAGGTAGTCCGGCCGGCTGTGGCTGGCGGGGTTGTAGAGGCAGAGCACGAAGTCCGCCTGGGCCGCGGCGGTCAGCCGGGCCGTAATCTTCTCCCACGGGGTGAGCAGATCGGACAGGGACACCACCGCGAAGTCGTGGGTCAGGGGGGCGCCCAGCACGGCCGCGCCGCCGCAGGCGGCGGTGATGCCGGGCACCACCTCGATCTCGATGGGGTCATACTCCTGGGCCACCTCGTAGATGAGGCCCGCCATGCCGTACACGCCGGAGTCGCCGGAGCACACCACCGCCACGTCCTTGCCGGTGCGGGCGGCCTCCACCGCCGCCCGGCAGCGGTCTACCTCCCGGCGCATGCCGGTGGACAGGGTCTCCTTCTGGGGAAAATCCGCCCGCACCAGATCGATGTAGGCGGTGTAGCCCACGATCAGGTCGCAGGCCTCCAGGGCCGCCCGGGCGCGGCTGGTGAGATCCGCGCCGCCGCCGGGGCCAAGCCCGATTACCGTTACTTTCATAGCATATCCTTTCTCGCCACCGCCGCGGTGACGCCGTTGTTTGCCTGTTTGGGGACGATAATCCGCCCGCCGGCGGCGGCCGCCGCCCGCTCGCACACGTTGTCCACCCCGGTGATCCCCCGCACAAAGGCGGAGGGGGTGAAGTCCCCCTCCACCGCCGCCAGCGCCTCCGCGGAGTAGGTGGTCAGGGGCAGGCCCCGCCGGGCGCAGAAGGCCAGCAGGCCGGACTCGTCCTTCTTAAGATCGATGGTGGCGACGCCCGCCACCGCCTCGGGGGCGAGGCCCGCCAGGGCGGCGTCCGCCGCCATGGCGGCCTCCGGCGTCCCCCGGCGGCAGCCGATGCCCAGAATCAGGCTCCGGGGTACCAGACGCAGGGCGCGGGGGAAGGGCCCCTCCCCCGTCCGGTCGGTGATCCACACCCCCAGCTCCGCCGGGCCTGTGGTGAGGCCCTCCGGGCAGGGGTGGCCGAAGTCACTGGCAAAGCCCACCGGCCTTCCCTCCAGCAGGGCGGCGGACACCTCCTTGGCCAGAACCCGGTCTGTGATGGCCATGCCCCGCTCCCGGGCCCACACGTCCACGGCGAACAGACCGTTGACGTCGGTGGCGGTGGACACCGCCGCCTGTCCGCCGGTGAGGGCGGCCACCCTCCGGGCCAGCTCGTTGGCGCCCCCCACGTGCCCGGAGAGGAGGGGGACCACAAACCGCCCCGCCTCGTCCACACTGACCACGGCGGGGTCGGAAAACTTGTCCCGCACATGGGGGGCAATGGCCCGCACGGCGATCCCCGCCGCCCCCACAAATACCAGGGCGTCCGCCCGCGCCCAGGCCCAGGCCGTCCACCCCTCCAGAGAGGAGTAGGCCTCCGCCCCTACCTCGGGGGCGAAGCGGGCCGGGACGTGGAGGGTACCCCCCAGGGCGTCCGCCAGGCTGCGGCCCAGCGCCGTCCCCCGGCGGGTAAAGGCGATGACCGCCGTGGTCACTTGCTGGCCTCCCGGAACTCGTGGGTGAAGGTGGGGTCGTAGAGCTTTGACCGCTCGTAATCATCCCCCAGGAAATGACCGATTGTAATCAGTGCCGTCTTGGTGACCTGGTTCTCACGGGCGGTCTTGGCCAGGGTGGAGACGGTGCAGCGGTACACTCGCTGCTCCGGCCAGGTAGCCTTGTAGACGATGGCCGCCGGGGTGTCGGGGGCATAGCCCCCCGCCGCCAGCTCCTGTTCCACATCCTCCAGCAGGCCGGTGGACAAGAACAGCACCATGGTGCAGCCGTGGGAGGCCATCTTGCGCAGCTCCTCCCCCTCGGGCACGGGGGTGCGGCCCGCCATGCGGGTGATGATAACCGACTGTGATACCTCGGGGAGTGTATACTCTGCGCAAAGGGCGGCGGCCGCGCCGGAGAAGGAGGACACGCCGGGGGTCACGTCGTAGCCGATGCCCAGCTTGTCCAGCTCGTCCATCTGCTCCCGGATGGCGCCGTAGAGGGAGGGGTCGCCGGTGTGGAGCCGGACGGTCATGCCGCCCCGGGCCTCGGTGTCCTTCATGACCTCGATGACCTGCTCCAGGGTCATGGACGCGCTGTCGTACACCGCGCAGCTCTCCTTCTTGTAGTTGAGCAGGGCGGGGTTGACCAGGGAGCCGGCGTAGATGATCACGTCGGCCTCCCCCAGCAGCTTCGCCCCCCGCACCGTGATCAGATCCTCCGCTCCGGGGCCCGCGCCGATAAAATGTACCATGGTTTTAACCTCCTATGCCCGGTGGAGGGCCAGCAGGGCCTCCGCGCCGGGTGTCTTTCCTAAAATTCCGTACTGGTTGGAGAAGAAAATGCCCTCGATGGCCAGCTCCGGCCCCGCCCGCCGCTTGAGCTGGGCGTCCAGCTCCCCGGCGATGGAGTCCATCACCGGCTCCAGCAGGCCGGCCCCCCTCAGCAGCTCCACCCCCGCGTCGGTGGTGGGGCTGTCGAACAGGGCCTTTACCAGCGCCCGGTCTCCCCCCGCCAGGGCGGCGTGGGCGGCCAGGGTCTCCCGCCGGGCGTCGGCCACCTTGGAGTGGGTGTTCATGCACCCGGCGGACACCTTGATGAGCTTGCCCAGGTGGCCCACCAGCAGCACCGAGCGGAAGCCCGCCCCGGCGGCGTGGTCGATGGCCGCGCCGATGTAGTTGCTGCACGTGCACCAGCGGGCCAGGCTGAGGCCCAGCTTCTCCCGGGCGAAGGCCTCGCCATAGTTGCCGGGGGTGACCACGATGTCCCGCGCCCCGGCGGCCCTCTGCTGATCCATCTCCAGATAGAGGGAGTCCAGCAGGGCGGCCTCGCTCATGGGGCGGACGATGCCGCTGGTGCCCAGGATGGAGATGCCCCCCTCAATGCCCAGCCGTGGGTTAAAGGTGCGCCCCGCCAGGGCCTCCCCCGTGGGGACGGAGATCACCGCCCGCAGCCCGCCGGCGTAGCCAGCCCGGGCCGCGGCGGCCTCCAGCTGCTCTTGGATCATGCGGCGGGGGGTGGAGTTGATGGCCGCCTCCCCCACCGGCTGGTCGAGACCGGGCCGGGTCACCCGGCCCACCCCCTCGCCGCCGTCAATGGCGATCCCCGGCTGGGCGCTCCGCTCCACCCGGGCGCAGATGAGCGCCCCGTCGGTCACGTCGGGATCGTCGCCGCCGTCCTTGCGCACCGCGCAGGCGGCCCAGCCGTCCCCGGCGGCGTGCTCCAGCAGCTCCGCCTCCACCCGCACCCCCGCCGGGGTGTCGATGTGCACGGCGGGCAGCGCCGCCCCCTCCAGCAGCAGGGCGGCGGCCCCGGCGGCGGCGGCGGCGGCGCAGGTGCCGGTGGTGTAGCCGCAGCGCAGCCGCTCCCGCCCCACCGGGATATAGAGCTCCAATTTCCCCATGTGTGTCCCCCTTTCGACGCAAAAAGGCCCTCCTCGCGGCTGAGGAGGGCCCTAATCCCAGGGTACACCGCACCTCTCCACCTCAGAGCTACGCAACTGCCACTCTGCAGCGGGTCTCCTGGCTTGCGCTTCCTCCTCCGGCGCGCCTTCTCAGCCCCGCTGGGCCAATGGCTTGTGCACCTTCGTCCGCGCTTACAGTAGAGGTAAGACTGCGCCGGAGTTCCACCGGCTTCCCCGTTCTGCGGCACCGCCGCAACTGCATGTGCATTGAATTCTCTGCCATTATAGCAGTATGAGGGAAAAAAGTAAAGGCAGGGTTTCAAAATTACCCGCGGGAAACTGCCAGTAAAAAGCGGAGCCCCGCCGTCAGCAGGGAGGCCCCCAGGCCGGTGTAGAACACGGCGATGAAGCCCTCCGGCGCCAGTCCGCTGGCCCGCAGGCCGATGCCGAAGGCCATCATAAATACCATGATCAAAAATGATTTCCCATCAAAAAACTGCCAGAACCACTTCCGCTCCGAGCCATACCCCCGTATGCGCGCGGTGTGCCGCTGAACCAGCCTTCCGAACACCATGCCCTGAAACAGCCCGAAGACCAGCGCAGAGAGCGCCAGATTCCACAGGGTTACATGTCCGGGGTAAGCCAGCAGCCCGATGCGCAGGATGTTGAAGCCCGCCGCCCCCCACACCAGTCCCGCCAGCAAAAGCAATGTTTCTTTTTTTACCATGGTAAGCTCCTCCTCATTATGAACATTGTTCATTTTATGTACAAAACAGGGCGCGGGTTCCCGCGCCCGTCTCAGCGGTAGAGCAGCCTGCGGAGCACCTGCTCCAGCCCCTCACAGTTGTCCGCGCCCCGGCTCATCTGCCCCAGCAGGCTGTCCAGCACGAAAGCGGCAAGCTGCTCCCTGGAAAAGGAAGCATCAAAGGCGGACGGCCGCACCGCACAGTCCGCCTCCAGCGCCTCCAGCAGCGTCTGGCGGACGCGCCCGAGGGCCTCCGCCATGGTTCGCCGGCCCGCGCTCCGCCCCTCGGGCAGGAAACCCGCCGCATGTCCCTGGAAAAAGCCCGGGTATTCCCCGGCCCCGCTCTGAATGCGGTGGAACAGCCAGTGGACGTAGGCCGCAAAGCCGTCCCGGGGCGCCTCCCCCTCCGGCGCGGACAGAATCTGCATCCAGATCTCCTCCACCGTTGCGGCCAGCAGCTCCGTCTTGCCGGAAAAATAGTTGTAGACCGAGCCCACGGAGACCCGGGCCTCGGCCGCCACCGCGCGGATGCTCAGCCCGTCCAGCCCCTGCCGCCGGGCGACCGTCCGGCTGGCCGCCAGAAGCGCCTGCCGGGAGGTGACCACGGTATTCATGCGCACACGCCTCCCCCCATTCTGAACCTTGTTCATTTTAACAGATCACGCCCGTTTGTCAACGGTATAAAACTTCATGCGCACAGGGCGTGCCATGAAAAGATGCGGCGGCCCGGCGCCAGGCCGCCCTGCTGTTGCATAAAAAGCGCCCGCCGCAGGCAGAACCTGCGGCGGGCGTACAGATGATGCAAAGGGACGGCCGGCGCTTACAGATAGCTCTTGAGCTTCTCCACCATGTCGGTGTGCTCCCAGGGCAGATCCACGTCGGTGCGGCCGAAGTGGCCATAGGCGGCGGTCTGCTCGTAGATGGGGCGGCGGAGATTCAGGTGCTCGATGATCTTGGCCGGGCGCATGTCGAAGCACTCGTTGACGATGGCGGAGAGCTTCTCCTCGTCCAGCACGCCGGTGCCGTAGGTGTCCACCAGAACGGAGACGGGGTGGGCCACGCCGATGGCGTAGGCCAGCTCGATCTGGCACTTGCGGCACAGGCCGGCGGCCACCAGGTTCTTGGCGATGTAGCGGGCCATGTAGGCGGCGGAGCGGTCCACCTTGGTGGGATCCTTGCCGGAGAAGCAGCCGCCGCCGTGGGCCGCGGAGCCGCCGTAGGTGTCCACGATGATCTTGCGTCCGGTCAGGCCGGTGTCGCCCACGGGGCCGCCCACCACAAAGCGGCCGGTGGGGTTGACGTAGAACTTGGTGTCCTTGGTGATGTACTGGGCGGGGATAATGGGCTTGATGATCTCCTCCACCACGGCCTCCCGCAGCTCCTTCAGGGCGATGTCGGGGTCGTGCTGGGTGGACACCACGATGGCGGGGCAGGAGAGCACCTTGCCGTCGTCGCCGTACTCCACGGTGACCTGGCTCTTGCCGTCGGGGCGCAGCCAGGAGAGCTTCCCGCTCTTGCGCACGTCGGTGAGCTGGCGGGCCAGCTTGTGGGCCAGGTCGATGGGGGCGGGCATCAGCACATCCGTCTCGTCGCAGGCGTAGCCGAACATCATGCCCTGGTCGCCGGCGCCGATGAGATCGGCCGCGTCGGTGCCGCCCTCCTGGTGCTCATAGGACTGGTTGACGCCCATGGCGATGTCGGGGGACTGCTCGTCGATGGCGGTCATCACCGCGCAGGAGCGGTAGTCGAAGCCGTAGGCCGGATCGGTGTAGCCGATGCGCTCCACCGTGCGGCGGACGATGGAGGGAATATCGGTGTAGTGCTTGGTGGTGATCTCGCCCATCACGGTGACAATACCGGTGGTGGTGAAGGTCTCGCAGGCCACGTGGGCGGTGGGGTCGTGGGCCAGAATGTCGTCCAGGACGGCGTCAGAGATCTGGTCGCAGACTTTGTCGGGGTGTCCCTCGGTGACGGACTCCGAGGTAAACAGACGCTTTGCCATAATGTAGTTCCTTCCTTTCTCACTCGGGCACGAAAAACGCGCCCCGCCGGATGGCGGAGCGCGTGGTGCTCATCCATCCTCATCTTTCGATTTCCTCGCCGGATTTGGCACCTTGCATTGCAGGTTGCCGGGTTTCATCGGGCCGTTCCCTCCACCGCTCTCGATAAGGCATATTCAATTGACTGTAGCTATTCTATCGACTTTTTTCCCGATATGCAATAGACAAAACAGGGGCTTTGTATAGCGCCGGCGGGGGCGCCGTTGTGCAAGCCGCCGGATTTACACAGGGGACGCTGTCCCCCTGCGCGGAGAGGCCGTCACGCCTTCCAGCCGTTGAGGTACTCCTCCTGCTCGGGGGTGAGGGCGTCGATGGACAGGCCCATGGCGGCCAGCTTGACCCGGCCGATGGCGTCGTCGATTTCGGCGGGCACCTGGTAGACCTTCTTCTCCAGGCCGTCCCGGTGCTTGACTAGCCACTCCAGGGCCAGGGCCTGGACGGAGAAGGACATGTCCATAATCTCGGCGGGGTGGCCGTTGCCGGCGGCCAGGTTGACCAGCCGCCCCTCGCCGATGACGTTGAGCACCCGGCCGTCGGGCAGGGTGAAGCCCTCGATGTTGTCCCGGCGCAGCTCCCGTTTGACCGCCATGGCCGCCAGGCCCGCCACGTCCACCTCGCAGTCGAAGTGGCCGGCGTTGGTGAGGATGGCGTTGTGCTTCATCACCGCGAAGTGCTTCGGGGTGATGACGTCCTTGCAGCCGGTGACGGTGACGAAGATGTCGCCGTACCTGGCGGCCTCGTCCATGGGCATGACCCGGAAGCCGTTCATGGTGGCGTCCAGGGCCTTGAAGGGATCCACCTCGGTGACGATGACGCTGGCCCCCATGCCGGCGGCCCGCATGGCCACCCCCTTGCCGCACCAGCCGTACCCGGCCACCACCACGGTCTTGCCCGCCACCACCAGGTTGGCGGTGTGCATGATGGCGTCCCAAACAGACTGGCCGGTGCCGTACTTATTGTCATAGTAGTGCTTGGCCTTGGCGTCGTTGACGGCCATCATGGGGCAGGGCAGGATGCCCTCCCGCTCCCGGGCCTTGAGGCGCAGGATGCCGGTGGTGGTCTCCTCGCAGCCGCCGATGAGGTGCTCGCCCAGGTCGGCGCACTTGCCGCCCAGCAGGTGGATCAAATCGCCGCCGTCGTCCACGATCAGGTGGGGCTTGAACTTGAGGGTCTCGATGAGGAGGTTCTCATACTCCTCCCCCATGGCGCCGTGGATGCCGAAAGTCTCCACGCCCATGTCGGCCAGTCCGGCGGCCACGTCGTCCTGGGTGGACAGGGGGTTGGAGCCGGTGAGGCGCACCTCCGCGCCGCCCTTGGCGAGCACATAGCCCAGGTTGGCGGTCTTGGCCTCCAGGTGGACGGACACCGCCACCCGCAGGCCGGCGAAGGGCTTCTCCCGCTCGAAGCGGGCCTCAATGCCGCCCAGGGCGGGCATGAAGTCCCGCACCCAGTTGATCTTCCGGCGGCCGGCCGGGGCTAGGTTCTGATCCTTTACAATACTCATGCTGTTCCTCCTTGCGGGGCGGCCGCCGAGGGGCTGGGTCCGTCCCAGAAATCCAATGTCAGAAGGGGCTTGCTCCTGCGGAACTCCTGCACACGCTGGTGAATGGCCTCCAACTGCTCCAGGCTGGCCGGCTGCTCCGGTCCGTAGGCCGGGCAGGTAAAAAACCAGCAGAATTTGGCTCCGGTGGCAATTACCCGGTCATAATAGAGTTCGGTGGCCACCCGCTCTGCGTTCTCCGCTGTGCAGCGGCAGGCCACGCCGAAGGGCAGCTTGTACCGCCGCAGCAGGGCGGTGGCCCGTGTGGCGTCGGCGCCGTCCTCGTCCACCTGAATGGCGGGAAACAGGTTGCGCACCCGCAGCAGATCCGCGCACAGCTCGCCGGTGATGAACCGGGGCGGCGTGAAGGCGGCGAACACGCAGTCGGTGTGCTTGTTGCACAGGGCAATGGTCTCCTGCTCCCGGGCCAGAGGGTTGCCGCCGCTGAAGATAAAGAGATGGCAGCCCCGCCCCTTCCGGGCCTCAATCTCCTCGTCCAGGCTGTCGAACTCCATATAGGGCCGCACGCCGTAGATGGACGCGCCGCAGCCGCGGCAGCCCATCTCGCAGGGAAAGGAGGGGTCGATGATCACCGCCCAGGGGGCGCGGCCGTTCCCCAGTTCCCCCGCCGCGTTGCGGCTGGGCCAGTCCATCAGCCCGGCGTGAATCACAAAGTTCTCAAAAATCTTTTTCAGCACCCGGCTGTCGATATCGGTATACATGCTCTTGATGAGGCGGTGCCAGTTGTTGCCGGGGTCACTCATGGCCCTGTGAAACAGCTCCCGGTAGGGTGAGGCCAGCCGCTCCCCCGTGTATTTATCCAACCAGTCCATCAGCTTGGGAAGGTTGGCGTCCGGGTCCCGCTCCAGGTAGTCCAGGGCCTTGGAGATGCCGAAGGCCCTGAGTCTGGCCGGCAAGCTCATGAATCTGCACGCTCCTTTCCCACGGACAATTTTTATAATTGTATCATAATGCATCCATCGCCGCAACGCCATAGACAAAACTGCGGTTCCTGTTGGAATTTCAGACACAATGGCAAGAGTGTCTAACAGCCGGCGTTGACAAGCCCCGCAGTTCCGGGATATACTGAACTGATTTCATCTCAGATTTTCTAGGAGTGAGCGCCATGCGCACCGGACTCATCACCTTTCATTTCGCCCACCACTACGGGGCACAGCTCCAGGCACTTGCCACCATGCGGGCCATCCAGTCCCTGGGGCACGACTGCGAGATCATCGACTACCGCCTGCCCCACACCACCCGCACCAACCAGCTTTTCAAAAAGAGCGGCGGCGTGCGCGGCATGGCCTCCGACGCCCATACCGCCCTCCACTACGGGGCGTTCCAGCGCCGCTTCCGGCGCTTCGAGGCCTTTGTGGCCGAGGAGATGGCCCTCTCCCCCCGGCGGTACACCGCCTTTGAGCAGCTCCGGGCCGACCCGCCGGCCTACGACGTGTATGTGGCGGGCAGCGACCAGATCTGGAACCCCTATATCTTCCAGGACAAGCAGTTCGACCCCCCCTTCCTGCTGGGCTTCGTCCGGGAGGGCCGCCGCATCGCCTACGCCCCCAGCCTGGGAGTGCCTGAGCTGCCGGAGGACAAGGCCGAGGAGCTGCGCCGCTTTCTGACTCCCTTCTCCGCCCTGTCCGTGCGGGAAAAGCGGGGGCAGGTTCTGCTGCGGGAGGCTGCCGGGCGGGACGCCCGGGTGGTGCTGGACCCCACCCTCCTCCTCACCGGCGAGGACTGGGGAGAGCTGGCCGCGGCCCCCAAACGGCAGGGGCCCTATATCCTGTGCTACTTTGTCTCCGACCCCGGCGAGGCGGCCCCCTACGCTTTGGCCCTGTCGGCGCGCACCGGTTGGCCCATCGTGCAGCTCGCGGGGGCCCGGCGGAAGATCGACGGGGCGGCCGAGCTGGTCTTTGACGCCGGCCCCCGGGAGTTTTTGGGCCTGTTCCGGCACGCCTCCGCCGTGGTGACCAACTCCTTCCACGGGGCGGCCTTCTCCCTCCAGTTTCAGAAGGACTTCTTCACCTCCATGTCCCCCAGGGAGCGGGCGGAGCCCACCTTCTCCCGCATCTACAGCCTGCTCTCCCGGCTGGGCTGTGCCGACCGCATCCTGGGCCTGGACACCACCGCCCCGGTGGACGCCCCCATAGACTACGGCGCGGTGTACGAGAAGCTGGCGGCCGCCCGGGCCGACTCCCTGTCCTATCTGGGGGCCGCCATCGAGGGCGCCCCCCTGCCCGCGGAGGAGCCGGAGCCCCAGGCCGCCCCCCGTCCGGTGCTGTGCAGGGCGGAGGACTGCACCGGCTGCACCGCCTGTGCGTCGGTTTGTCCGGTGAACGCCATTGCCATGGAGCCCGACCATGAAGGCTTCCTGCGGCCTGTCATTGGGGAGCGTTGTATCCTGTGCCGCAGGTGCGAGCAGACCTGCCCCATCCTCCACCCCCCGGTGCCCGGCCCCGCCCCGGCGGCGGCCCACGCGGTCTGGAACCGCGACGAGGCCGAGCGGACAGCCAGCTCCTCGGGCGGCTTCTTCTCCCTGCTGGCCCGCCATGTGCTGGAGCAAGGGGGCGCGGTGTTCGGCGCGGCGCTGGACGAGGGCATGACCACCCGCCACGTGTGCGCCCGCACAGTGGAGGAGCTGGCCCCCATGCGGGGCTCCAAGTACGTCCAGAGCGACCTGGGCGATACCTTCTCCCAGGTGAAGGCGTTGCTGGACGCCGGTACGGCGGTGCTCTTCTCCGGCGTGCCCTGCCAGGTGGACGGGCTCAAACGCTACTTGGGGAAGGACTACCCCAACCTGCTCACCTGTGATCTGGTGTGCCACGGGGTGCCCTCCCCGGCGGTATTCCGGGCTTACCTGGACGGCCTGGAGGCCGCCCGCGGCTCCAGGGCGGTGTCGGTGCGCTTCAAGGACAAGTCCCATGGCTGGGCCCACCCCTGGTTTACCGTTCAGTTTGCCGATGGGAGCGTCTATACCGAGGACTTCAACCGCACCGGCTACGGCCGGGGCTTCGGGATGCAGCTCTTCCTGCGCCCCGCCTGCGCCCGGTGCCGGTACACCTCCACCAGCCGCCCCGCCGACTTCACCCTGGCCGACTACTGGGGCCTGGACGAGAAGCTGGCCCTGCCGGTAGAGCGGGACAAGGGCGTCTCCATGGTGCTGGTGAACTCCGCCCGGGGGCAGGCTGTGTTCGATGCCCTCTCCCCCCGGTTCGGCCAGGTGGAGCGCCCCCTGGCCGAGGCGGTGGCGGGCAACCCCCGGCTGGCCTCCCCCCTAAAGGCCAACCCCCGCCGGGCCGCCTTCTTTGCCGCCTTCGCGGCCCTGCCCTTCGCCGAGGTGGAAAAGCGCTTTCTGGCCCTCCCCTCCCTGCCCTACCGGGCGGCGGCCAAGGTGCTCACCCCGGCCATGAAGGAAAAAATCCGCAAGCTGCTGAAATAACGGCGGCGAAATGTTTACAATTTATTCGGGAATTTTTCCCGGCCGTCTGGTACACTACTTTGTACGTCACAACGGGGCGGGCATTCCGCCCAACGGGAGGTAACTTCACTTGAGTGCAATTCAACGCTGGCTGGACCGGTTCTGCTACAAGCACCCCCGGTTCGGCATACCCAACCTGATGTTGGTCATTGTGGTCGGCAATGTACTTGTCTGGCTGATGGATCAGTTCAGCTACGGCGTGTCCCTGTCCGCCCTGCTCGCCTTCTCGCCGTACTACATTCTGCACGGACAGATCTGGCGCATCATCACCTTTGTCTTTGTCCCGCTGGACAGCAACCTCTTCTTCCTGGCCGTCTCTCTTTACTTTTACTATATGATCGGCTCAGTGCTGGAGCGGGAGTGGGGTACCGCTAAGTTCAATGTGTTCTATGGCCTGGGTGTCCTGCTCAACGTGGTGGTCGGTTTCCTGCTCTACGCGGTCACCGCCCCTCTCTATCCCTCCCATCTGCTCCCGCTTCTCACCACCGCCAGCATGACCTACGTGAACCTCTCCCTGTTCTTTGCCTTCGCCACCCTGTATCCAAACATGCAGGTGCTTCTTTTCTTCATCATCCCCATCAAGATCAAGTGGCTGGCGTGGATCGACGCCGCCCTGTTCGGCTGGAGCGTCCTCAGCAGCCTCTTCGGCGTCTTTACCTCCGGCCTGGCCGCCCTCCCCGGCGTCATCATCCCCCTGGTTGCCATTCTGAACTACTTTATCTTCTTCTGGGACAATTTCCTCCAGCTCTTCGGCCGGGTCAAATACCAGACCTCCCGCCAGACCGTCAACTTCAAGAAGGCCACCAAGCAGGCCCAGCAGCAGAAGGGCTATATCCACAAGTGCGCTGTCTGCGGCAAGACCGACACCGACTACCCCAACGAGGAATTTCGTTACTGCTCCAAGTGCAACGGCTATTACTGCTACTGTTCGGAGCACATCCACAACCACGTTCACATACAATAAAAAAGCAGCGCGGCGGACGGCCTGAAGGCCGTCCGCCGCGTTTTTGTAACCGGGCTGCGGTGGTTTCCCACCCCATATTCTGTTATAATTGACTGAATAGATACTATTTGTTATTAAAAAAGGAGGTCTCATATGAATCGGCTCATAGCCTGCACCCTGGCCCTGCTGGTGGTGCTGCTCACACCGGCCTCCGCCAACTCGGCTCCTACCCGTCTGGGCGGTACGGGCGGTTCCGCCCTGACGGTGGACGAGGGCTGCCCTGTCACTGTCACCGCCGAGCAGCTCACCTTTGATGTCAGCGGAGCGGGAGACTCAAATGGCCTGACCGCCCAGGTGGAAGCCGTCTATCAGATGGAGAATCCCACAGAAAATCCCCTTTCCGTCCAGATGAGCTTTTACCTGGAAGAGCACCGGGGACATATGGACTCTCTGGTGGATGTGGACAGTGCCGTGTCCTCCATCACTGCCGACGGCCAGAGTCTCCCCTTCACCATCCAAGAGGTAGAGACAGAGGACGCGGCTGTTGACCGCTTTGCCCTGACCTATACGGTGGAGTTTCCCGCCTGGGGAACCCGTGAGGTGGCAGTAGCCTATCTCAGCAGCAGCTACGGTCTTCGGGAGGGCACCACCTACTGGACGCAGGAATTCACCTACCTGCTCTCCCCCGCCAGGCACTGGGCGGAGTTTGGCTCTCTGGACATCACAATTCGCACCCCGGAGCCTGTACCTTACATCGTCCGCTCCTCCCTCCCCCTTCGTGAGGCGGAAGAGCGGTGCTACACCGCCCACTTCGACGGCCTGCCCGACGGGGAGCTCACCTTCACCCTCTATCCACGCCTCTCCATCACGCTGGCCGACCGGCTTCACGCCGTGCTGACCTCCTACCAGTTTACCTTCGCGTTTTTCCTTCTCATTCTGCCTCTGACTCTCCTGGCACTTCCGGCCCTCTTGATCTTCCTGCTTCAGCGCCGGAGCCGTCGTCAGCCCTGACGCTCCTTCACCACCGGGCTTCGAGTCCACTCCAGCCCACAGGGCCGGGCTGTGGGGAAGCACAGGCCGAACAGATCTGTGCGGCGGGCCTCCGCCTCAAAGAGGGCGCGGGCGTCCCCATCCAGAGCCCTGGCCTGGGCGGGCTTGACCACCACCGGAAGGGCACAGGTCTCTTTCATGCGGCGCAGCAGCTCCCGCCCCCGGCCGCTGAGGCCCAGCACCCGTACATAGGGCGCCGCCGGGGGCCGCTCCGCCGCCCGCAGCCCCAGGAAGGCGGCCAGGGCCAGCCGCCGCAGCCGGGCGTGGGGGTAGCGCTTGGTCTTGGCCCGGGCATAAAAGTCCTCCAGGCTGTCCGCCGCCCGGGCGGAACACGCCAGCCGGGCGGGCAGGCCCTCCGCCGCCCCGCCGTCGGGGAGGGCGGCCCAGTCCGCCTCGTCCATCGTGCGCAGGCGGGCCAGCACCGCCCGGTCGATGTGCGCCATGGACGCCGCCTCCCCGCTCCAGGGAGCGGGGAGATAGGGGTCCGCCTCCGCCGCCCGTCCGGCCCGGAGGAGGGCCCGCAGCTCCGAGGCGGAGGCGAAGCCCCCGGCCGCCGGGCCGTCGTGGGCCGCCCCCCGCCGGGGGATGGTCAGGGCCTCCATGCCAGGGGGCAGGGCCCGCAGATACTCCACCCCCAGGTTGTCGTTTGGGCTGGCCAGGCAGTCGGCCCCCACCGCCGCCTGCCGGGCCGCCGGGAAGGACAACCCACGGGCCAGCCCGGCCCGCAGCCGCTCCGGGTAGTCCAGGCCGTCCAGGGCCGCCGCCGCCGCCCGCAGGGGCGCCAGTTCTCCCGTCTCACTGCCGAAGGAGAGCACGTCCACCACCCCCGTGGCGGCCAGCAGGCCCACCGCCCCCCGGGCGAAAGCCTCCGCCGAGGCCATGGCCCAGGGGGTGGGCAACTCCAGCACCAGGTCGGCCCCGCCGGAGAGGGCCAGGGCCGCCCGGCTCCATTTGTCCGTGAGGGCGCACTCTCCCCGCTGGACCCAGTGGCCGCTCATGACGCATATCACCGCCGTGTCCGCCCCCAGGGTCCGCCGCGTCCGGGCGATGTGCCAGGCGTGTCCCCGGTGGAAGGGGTTGTATTCTGCGACGATTCCGGCTGTGGCCATGGGCTGAACCTCCAAACGCAAGAGTAAAATTTTTCTCTCTTTCAAGCAAAATATGGGTTGTCCTTTGGGAAAAAAGGGGCTAAAATAAAATATGTATGTGCTCTTATTCTACTACGGGAATATCCGGCTCACAAGCCATAGTTTAACGTAAGGAGAGAAGATTTCATGAAAGTTCTGGTCATCAACGCAGGCAGCTCCTCCCTCAAGTATCAGCTCATGGACCCCGCCACCCGTGAGGTGTTCGCCAAGGGGCTGTGCGAGCGCATCGGCATCGACGGCCGCCTGACTCACAAGGTGCCCGCCAAGGACGCCAAGTATGAGTTCGAGATCCCCATGCCCACCCACTCCGAGGCCATTCAGGCTGTGCTGGACGCCCTGCTGGACGCCGGGCACGGCGTGATCAAGAGCGCCTCTGAGATCGACGCGGTGGGCCACCGCGTGGTCCACGGCGGCGAGAAGTTCGCCTCCTCCGTGCGCATTACCGACGAGGTTATGGCCGCTCTGGAAGAGTGCATCCCCCTGGCCCCCCTCCACAATCCCGCCAACATCACCGGCATCAAGGCCTGCGAGAAGGTCATGCCCGGTGTGCCCATGGTGGGTGTGTTCGACACCGCTTTCCACCAGACCATGCCCGCCAAGAGCTATATCTACGCCCTGCCCTATGAGTTCTATGAGCAGGACAAGGTCCGCCGCTACGGCTTCCACGGCACCTCCCACCGCTATGTCTCCGCCCGCGCTGCCGCCATGCTGGGCAAGCCCATTGAGGAGCTGAAAATCATCACCTGCCACCTGGGCAACGGCTCCTCCGTGGCCGCCGTGGATGGCGGCAAGAGCGTGGACACCTCCATGGGCTTCACCCCCCTGGCCGGCGTTCCCATGGGCACCCGCGCCGGTGATCTGGACGCCGGCATCCTGGAGTACCTGATGGGCAAGCACGGCTACGACATGAAGGAAATGATGACCATCCTCAACAAGAAGTCCGGCGTGCTGGGCATCTCCGGCGTGTCTTCCGACTTCCGCGACCTGGAGAACGCCGCCAAGGAGGGCAACCAGCGGGCTGAGCTGGCCCTGGAGGCTTTCCAGTACAGTGTTAAGAAGCTGGTGGGCGCTTATGCCGCCGCCATGGGAGGGGTGGACGCCATCGTGTTTACCGCCGGTGTGGGTGAGAACGACGCCGCTACCCGCATGGCCGTGGCCTCCGGCCTGGAGTTCATGGGAGTAAAAATGGATGCCGAGGCCAACAACGTCCGTGGCAAGGAGACCGTCATCTCCTCCGCCGACTCCAAGGTGAAGGTGCTGCTCATCCCCACCGATGAGGAGCTCATGATCGCCATGGACACTGCCGAGATCGTTGGCAAGTAAGACCTGACAACAGCGCATCCCGGAGCTGGTACCAGCTCCGGGATGCGTTTTTTTATCTTCTCACGCCTGCGGCGTGTTGTTGTTTGTCTGCCCCCACAGCCGGGGAGCAGTATGCAGGGAAGCCGGTGATTCGAACGCGCCCCGGATAGCATTTCTCCTCCCGCGCATTCCCGGTCTATCGCCTTGCCTGTCTGGTACCTTGGCTGTAAAAATAAGATACCACCTTTTTCCCATTCAGAGTTGGATAAAGTATAACAGGCCTGTGAACGTTTTGTGAAATCTCCGCCCTCCGGCGCTCTTCCATTTATACCCTTATCCCACATGACAAATATTTAACAATAAGGTTGTGGAAACTGACGATATCAGTATTTTGACCTCTCTTCTTTATGGAACACTCCGCCAAAATTTCCCCACCTCTTTTTGCTATATTGCACAAATCTGCGCACTTACCACACTGTTTCTACTTACTTTTTGGTTATTTGCTTACCGAATTGTGGGGATTGAAAGATAGCCTGCAAACCGTTAAATTATAGTCCGCAAAGGATGCCGGGCTGTGTTCCGGCAAAATCTATCACAGAGAGAAGAGGGAAACGTATGGCAAAACCAACCAAGGATAACCGCAAGTCCGTAGTCGACTTCGGCGTGGGCTGGGTCGTCATCATCTACTGCCTGCTGATGTTCTTCCTGTACGTCGGCATGTGCAACGACGGCGCCAACATCACCGCCCCCAATGTGGCCTACCGCCTGGGACTGGAGCAGGGCGACATCATGAACATGAACTCCCTGGCCGGTCTGGTGGGTGTCGTGTTCTTCATCATTGCCGGCCAGGTCAACCGGAAGATCGGCGCGCGCATGACCTCCGGTATCTGCTGCATCATCTCCGGCATCGCTTACATCCTGGCCTGCAACGCCCCCAGCATCGTTATCTACACCGTCTGCATGTGCTTCGTGTACGGCGGCATCATGTCCGCCGGCTATGTGGCGGGCGGCACCCTGGTGGCCTCCTGGTTCCCCAAAAAGAAGGGCGTGGTTATGGGCTATACCACCATGGGCCACAACTTCGCCTCCGCTTTCTATGTGCAGCTGGTAGCCATTCTGATCGCCCCTACCGTGGCGGGCACCACCAATATCGGCGAGAACTTTTCCACCGGCATCGTCCCCATCGGCATCGCCGCCATTGTTCTGGGCATTCTGGGTATGATCTTCATCCGCAACGAGCCCTGGGAGCGTGGCATCAACCCCGACAACGTCTCCGACGAGATCTATCAGAAGGAGTATGACACCAAGGACGCCGTCGAGGGGGACGGCGGGTGGACCACCGGCAAACTGCTGGCCACCAAGGAGCTCTGGCTGGCGGCCATTACCACCGGCTTTTTCCAGATCTGCTCCGTGGGCGTCATGAGCCAGTTGGTTATCCGCAACACTCAGCTCGGCTTCTCTCAGCAGGCCGCTATGAACGTCATGACCATTCTGGCCCTGGGCGGCGTGGTTGGCTCCTGGCTGGTTGGCGTCATTGACGACGCTATCGGCACCAAGAAGACCATGGTCATGTTCGGTATCTGGTATGCTATCGCCCTGCTGCTCAACTTCACCGCTGTGGATTCCGTGACCCCGCTGGTCTACGTGTCCCTGTTCATGATTGCCATGGGCATCGGCGGCTCCGCCAACTTCACCACCTCCCTGCCCACCTCCATCTTTGGCCGCCAGGGTTTCGACAAGGTGAACAGTGTCATCTTCCCCATCCAGGGTGCAGTCACTGCCCTGTGCTTCCTGGTCAACGGCGTGGTGCAGAAGATTACCGGCGGCCAGATCCGCATGGCCTACCTGGTGTTCGCCGGCGTGGCCCTGGTGAACGTGCTCCTGGTGCTGATGGTCAACGAGCACAAGTACAACCGCGACTGGATGGCGGCCCACAAGAAGTAAGCTGCACCGCTTCTGAGCCTCTCCAAAAAAGCTGTCCCCGCAGCCGCGGGGACAGCTTTTTTCGTTGCGCCCCATGCCCCATTCTGCTATACTGATCTTATCTGAGCGAAATGAGGTGGCGGCATGGCGGAAGAAAATGGCCTGGTGCAGATCTATTATGGAGACGGCAAGGGTAAGACCACAGCGGCCTTCGGGCTGGCCTTCCGGTGTGCGGGCTGGGGGCGGCGGGTGGTGATCGCCCAGTTCCTCAAAAGCAGCCCCTGCGGGGAGCTGACTGCGGCGGAGCGGTTTCCCACCCTCACCGTCCTGCGCAGCAAGGGCATCCATAAATTTACCTTCCAGATGAACGACGAGGAGAAGGCCGTGGTGGCCCGGAACTGCCGGAAGCTGTTCCAGGAGGCCGTTGCCCTGGCCCGGGCGGAGGATGCCCGCCTGCTGGTGCTGGACGAAGTGATCGACGCCCTCCGGGGCTTCCTGCCCCAGGAGGAGCTCTGCGCCTTTCTGGACGAGCGGCCCGCGGGCCTGGAGGTGGTGCTCACCGGCCACAGCCTGCCGGAGGCGCTGGAGCGCCGGGCAGACTACATCACCCACATGGTCAAAGAGAAGCACCCCTACGACCGGGGCGTAACCGCCCGCAGGGAAATCGAATTTTAACCCGGCAGCCCCCGGAGTGAACTCCGGGGGCTGCTTTTTATTACGCGCAGAAGCGGTGCTTGCCGATGGTCTTGATGAGGGGGCGGCTCCAGATCCACGCGCTGGTGGCCGTGTCTGGGTTAAAATAGTAGATGGCTCCGCCGCTGGGGTCGGCTCCGTTGAGCGCATCTTGGGCCGCCCGGTAGGCCGAGTCGGCCACCGGCTCGTTGAACTGCCCGTCCACCATGCAGGTAAAGGCCCCCGGCTGGTACACCACCCCGGCGATGGTGTTGGGGAAGGAGGGGTGCTCCACCCGGTTGAGGATCACCGCCCCCACCGCCACCTGGCCGCTGTAGGGCTCGCCCCGGGCCTCGGCAGAGATCACCCTGGCCAGCAGCGCCGCGCTGTTCTGCTGGCTGCTGCTCCCCCCGCCTCCAGAGGACATGCCCAGCGCCTTGAGGGTGGCCGGCCCGGCGATGCCATCGGCGGTCAGGCCGTTCTTCCGCTGAAAGTATTTGACCGCCTGGGCCGTCTGACTGCCGTAGATGCCATCCACCGCGCCGTCATAGTAGCCCCAATTTTTCAGCTTGGTCTGGATGATCCGCACCTGCTCACCGCTGGAGCCCTGCCGGTAGGTCGCCGCCTCGGCCTGCTGGGCCAGGGAGATCACCGCAATATTCACCACAAACAAAAGGGCCAGCGCCCACGCCAGCCGCCGCTTCTGCGTCATGCCTTCGCCTCCATTCCTGGCAATAGTGTACGGCGGCAAACGGGCGGATATGAGCGGCAATTCTTTCCGGCCGCCGGAATAGGTATTCTAAAAAGCGGCCATACTGGAAGAAAACAGGAAAGGATGTGTCCCGGTTGGTGAAAGGTGTGTCCAGGCAGGTCATCGTGGTCAAAGCGCCTGACCCCCGCTTTTTTGAGCAGGCGATTTTTATTTTGAAGGAGGACGCCTTCGGCAGAGGCGTGACGGCGGACGATGTGCTTCAGGAAGCCCGCCGGGTGGCTGACGGGTATATCCGCCGCAACTCCCGCTGGAGCCGCCTGTGGCGGCATATCCCCGCCCCCGCCTACGTGGCCGCCGGCGCCCTGGGGGCTACGGTATGCTGGTGCGTGGCCCTGGTGCTGTAGAAACAGGCCGCCCCGGAGCCATTTGCTCCGGGGCGGTTCCGTTTGATTTTTGTGCTGGTCAGCGGGCGATGATGACGCGGATGCGCCCGCCGGCGCTCTCGTCCTTGTCGTACCAGCCGGTGAGGGAGTAGTTCCCTCCGCTGATGCGGGCCAGGCTGGAGAGCTGATACTCCCCGCCCTCATAGACGTACACCGCCACATTGTCTGAGAGAGTGTACTTCTGGTTGTTGGTGCCCACGGCGGTGCTGCCGCTGACGCTGTCCAGCTTGCGCTCGGACAGGTTATACAGCCGCTCGACGGCGTTGGGGCCCTCCATTTTGATCTGGCAGGGACCTACCTTCAGATTGTAGATGGCGTTGGTAGAGCCAAAGGTGAGCTTCTGGCCGCCCACGTCGTAGGTATAGGAGGAGGAAATGCCCATCATGGTGCCCAGATCCAATTCCTCCACGCTGGTAATGACGCCGTACTGGTGAAGGTCGCCGGTCACGTCGTTGAGGATCAGATGGCTGATCTCCCCCTGGGCGTTGAGGGCATAGAAGCGGACCATATTGCCGTCAAACTTCACGCCCTTCAGGCGGTCGGGATAGATGCGGATGGGAGTACAGCTCTCGTAGGTGTCCAGAATCTGCACGTCGTCAGCCAGGGGGTAGGTGCCCAGCTTGGTGCCGTCGTTGCTCATCTTGCCGGTCAGGGTGGAGGTGGTCAGGCGCTTGACCTCGATGGTGTCGCCGTCGGTATTCACCCGCACCAGATCGCCCTCGTCCAGGCTCTTATTGTCGGTCTGATAGCGGTAGGAGCCGCCGTCGGTACCGGCCACGGTGACGGTGCGGGCGTTGTAGGTGCCGCCCTTTCCGTCGTCGTAAGAGGTGCTCTCCACCTTGGTGACGACGCCGTAGATGAGGTTGTCGGCCGCCACGGCCTCGCCCACTGCCGCCACGCCGCCGCTGCGGCCCAGCAACAGGGTCACGCTGTCGCCAATCTGGTAGCCGCCCAGGTCGGAGAGGGCATAGGCGGCGGAGGTGGTCTCAATGGTGTAGCTCTTGCCCGCCACGGTGACGGAGGTGGGGCTAGTGACCGAGGGAGAAGCCGCCTCATAGGTGCCGGTGATCTTGTCGGAGTAGGCCCACAGGGTATGCATGGACTCCGACCAGTACACCACGTCCTGATTCTGCACCGCGGCCAGGCTGCTCTTGGCGCCGTTGCGGTAGACCGTGGCGCTGCCGGCGTCGAAGGGCACGCTGGACTGCCAGCCAGCGGCGGCCACCACGGGGCCCTCCATAGCGGAGTTGATGAGGGCCACCCGGTCCAGCTCCCCGGCGGCATTCACCAGGCTGAGGGTGGGCTCCAGCACGTTCAGGTAGTAGGAGCCCTCCTTGTTTTTGGTGATCATCAGGTTGTAGAACAGGTACAGGGCGTCCCGGCGGGTCATGGCGCTGTCCTGTCCGGCGGTGACGCCCTCGTTGAGCTTGAGGGCCCGGTACTGGGCCATCTGGCCGGAGGGCCAGACGCCGGTGAAGTCACTGTCCTGGTAGCCCAGCAGGCGCAGGACGATGGTCACGCCCTCGGCCAGCGTAATGGAACGGCCGGGGTTGAAGTTGCCGTGCAGATCGCCCTGCACCAGCCCCAGATCCACCGCCGCCTTGATATAGGGAGCGGCCCAGTGGCTCTGAGGCACGTCGGGGTAGGGCTTGACGGACACCGTGTCGCCTACGGCGTCCCGGCTGGTGGAGGCGGCCACCGCCAGCTTGGTGAACTCGGCCCTGGTAACGGTGGCGCCCAGGTTCAGGTTACCACTCTCGTCGCCCACCATAATGTCCAGGGCGGCCAGCACCTGGGCGGCCTCCTCCTCGGCCGGCGCGGCGGCCAAGGCCGCCGGAGCCAGCCCCAGCACCAGCACCACGGCCAGCAGGCCGGCTAACAGTCGTTGTTTCATTGCTTTTCTCCTTCTCATGCTCGTGAAAATGGAAACGGCGGGCCGGCGGGAGCGCCGGCCCCTGCCTATTATCATATACCATCCGCGCCGGTTCGGCAAGGGCGGGCCGGCGTACCGTCAATCATAGCGCAGCGCGTCAATGGGGTTCAGCTTTGCGGCCTTGTTGGCGGGCAGGTAGCCGAAGAGAATACCGATGCCCACGCTGACGCCAAAGGACACCGCAATGCCTCCAGCGCTGGGTACGGCGGAGAAGCCCTCCGCACCGGCCATCACAACGCCCACCAGGGCGGTAAAGACGTTGGCCAGCACCACACCCAGAATAATGCCGATGACGCCGCCGATGGCGGAGGTGGTACCCGCCTCGATGATAAACTGGCTGCGGATATCCCGGCCCTTGGCGCCCAGGGACTTGCGGATGCCGATCTCCCGGGTGCGCTCGGTAACCGACACCAGCATGATGTTCATAATGCCGATGCCGCCCACCACCAGGGAGATGGCGGCGATGACCACCAGAATGGTCATGAGCACCCCCAGCATGGAGTCCATCATGTCCATCATCTCCGCGGAGGTCATGACCATGTAGGCGTTCTCATCCTGGTAGATGCGGAACAGCAGGCTCTCCACCACGCCCTTGGCGGCGGAAGAGGTCTCCTTGGTGGTGCTGGTGACCAGGTACATCTTCATGCCCATACCCCCGCTGGCAGCGTTGAGCTGCTCCACCATACCATAGGGCAGGTAAATGAGGTCATCCCCGCTGCCCTCGGTGGAGTCGGCCTTCTGTGCCAGGGTGCCGATGATCTTGTAGGGAATGCCCCCCACGGTCAGGGTCTGGCCCAGGCCGTCCCCGCCGAACATATCCTCGTTGAGGTAGCTGCCGATGACGCACACCTTCTGGTCCCGCTCCACGTCCACATAACTGAGGAAGCGCCCCTCCTCAAGCTGGTCGCCGCTGGCCGTCTGGCCCTTTTCGGCGTTGTAAAAGGTCTCACTGACGCCGTACACGCTGGTGTGGTCGTATTCGTCGGCGCCGTGGCGCACGGTGGTGGAGGCGCTGAGGTAGGGGCTGACGGAGTCAATGTACTGGGGGTACTTCTCCGCCAGGGCGTACATGTCGTCCGGCTCCACCTCCCGGTTTCCGCCGTAAGAGTAGATGGCCACCTGAATGAGATTGACGCCGATCTGCTCAAACTGGGCGTTCATATACTGCTGCATGCCATTGCCCAGGGAGACGATGACGATGACGGCCGCCACGCCGATAATGATGCCCAGCATGGTCAGCAGGGCGCGGACCTTGCTGACCATCAGGCTCTTGAGGGCCAGGCGGAAGGATTGGCTCACATTCACAGCGCGCCCACCTCCTCGTCCAGCTCCGGCTGTACCACGGCCTTTGGGTCGTGGGCATCACCGTCATAGATGATCCTTCCGTCCTGTAGGCGCACAATGCGCTTGGCCTTGACGGCGATGGAGTTGTCGTGGGTGATGAGCACCACGGTATCCCCCTCGGCGTTGAGCTTCTGGAGGAAGCCCAGCACCTCCCGGCCGGTGCGGGAGTCCAGGGCGCCGGTGGGCTCGTCGGCCAGGATCACCGAGGGGTTGCCCGCCAGCGCCCGGGCGATGGACACCCGCTGCTGCTGGCCGCCGGAGAGCTGGCTGGGCAGGTTTTTGCACTTGTCCGCCAGCCCCACCCGCTCCAGAGAGCGGATGGCCCGCTCATGGCGTTCGGCAGCGGACACTCCGGCGTAGAGGAGGGGCAGCTCCACGTTCTCCAGCACGTTGAGCTTAGGAATCAGATTGTACTGCTGGAAGATGAAGCCCAGCATCTTGTTGCGGATTTCGGCCTGCTGGTCGTCGTCCATGGTGGACACGTCCACGCCGCCCAGATGGTAGGTGCCGGAGGTGGGCACGTCCAGACAGCCGATGATGTTCATGGCGGTGGACTTACCGGAGCCGGAAGAGCCCACGATGGCCACGAACTCCCCGGGGGCCACCGTCAGGGAGATGCCGTCCAGGGCGTGGACGGTCTCCTCGCCCATCTGGTAAATCTTGTAGACGTCCTTGAGTTCAATGAGGTGTTCCATGGCTTAACCCATCCCCATCGCACTCATGAGGCTGGAGCCCTGGGGGCTCAGCGCCAGCACCACTTCGCCCTCCTCCAGGCCGTCCACGATCTCGATGTACTCGTCGTCATTGCGGCCCAGGGTCACCTGGCGCTCCTCGGCGGCGGAGAGATCCTTGATGACGCCGTTTTCATCCAGGCAGCCCTCCTTGGCCACCAGCACAGTGTTACCCCGCTCCACCGCCTCCACCGGCAGGGCGAGCACGCTGCCCACCTCCTCCACGATAATCTTGGCGGAGACGTTCATGCCGGGGTAGAGCGCCTCGGGGGAGCCCTCCACCTTCACGGTAACGGGATAGCTGGTGTGGCCGCTGGTGGTGGTGCCGTTGATGTTGATCTTATCCACCACGCCGGTGAAGCTCTGGTCGTCCAGTGCGCCGGCGGTGATCTCCACCTTCTGGCCCACCTGGATCTTGCTGATGTCCTTCTCATCCACGTCCATGTCAAAGGTGAGCTCGGAGCGGTCATAGATGATGGCCGGGTAGGTGACGGAAGCGCCGGAATTGGACAGACCGCTGATGTTGTCGCCCACATCCAGGTTCTTCTCGATCACCTCGCCGTCGATGGTGGAGGTGATGGTGTAGTCCTCCAGCTTCTCCTGGGCGTTCTTCAGGGAGAGCTGGGCGTTTTCCAGAGCGATGCGTGCATTCTCAATCTGGGTCTCCAGGTCGGCCTCAGAGATAACGCCGATCACCTGGCCCTTGGACACCCGGTCGCCCTCCTTGACATTGAGCACGTCCAGATCGCCGGCGGCCTTGGCCGTGATCTGGGAGGAGGAGGCATAAGTAAAGCTGCTGCCGGAGGCGCAGGCCGCCCCTCCCACGGAGGCGGTTCCCTGGCTGGTTTCAGACAGGACGCCGGGGTTGTTGACCAAGATGGTCACCTGGCGGACCAGGGTGCCGCCGGGTCCCACCTCGTCGGTGGCGGCGATGGACTCCACCGTTCCGCTCACCGTCTCGGCGGTGCCGTTCACGGTGACGGTCGCGGCCTGACCCACATAGAAGCCCGACGCATCGGCGGAGTGGAAGGGCACCTTCAGCTTCATGTGATCCCGGTCCAGCACGTCGGCGATGACGGTGCCGACGGTGACGCTGTCCCCGCGGTCCACGTGCAGCTCGGTGATCACACCGGCGTCGTCGGCCTTCACATTGCGGTCCTTCTGATTGTCGCTCTGGGTCTTCAGCAGGTCGTTGAGGGCCAGTTGGGCGGACTGGACGTTGAGCTGGAGCTGCTCGATGTTGTTCTCCACGTCGCTGGCGTCGATGCGGAAGAGCACGTCGCCCTTGTGGACGGTCTGCCCCTCCTCAAAGGGGGCCTCCAGGATCTCGCCGCTGACCAGCGTGGTCACCTTGTAGGACTGGATGGGCTCGATGGTGCCGGTGCCCGAGACGGCCACCGTCATGTCGTGCATCGCGGCGGTGTAGGGCAGGTACGCGCTGCTGAGCACCTGGGTTCCCGCACTCATGCAGCGGGAGAGCGCCAGCACCAGCAGCGCCGCGATCACCAAGAGGATGACCAGCCGCTTGACCCACTTCCGCTTCTTCTTCGGGGGCGTGAGCTGCGGGCTTTTCTTCCCCGGCCCCTCCGGAGGGGCGACCGTCGTTTCTGGCTTAACTTGGGTTGCTTCCATAGTGGTTTCTCCTTTTCTTTGCTATGCTTCTTCGCGGCGGACCGCCTTGGAGGCCGCGCCCCGCCGAAGGATGCCAAATACACGCATCAGACGGGCCCGCGCGCCCGCCGGATCGCTTGAGGCCCCGGCCGCTACCAGTGTACCGGCTACGGCGGAGACCAGCAAGTGGAAGATATCGGAAAGGTCGGTCTCCGTGCGCAGATCCAGTCGGGACAGGTCCACCCTGTCCCGCAGGCGAGCCAGGCTCGCCTCAGGCCCCTCCCGGTTCAGCAGGACCCCGGGCTGCATCTGCCGGTTGCAGCGGAGTATGTCCGCCATCTCGCGGTATTTCCCGTCCCCCCAATGGGCCTGAATGTGGTCAAACAGGTCCAGGAAGGCGGCAAAGAGGTCCCCCTCCCGCTGCTCCAGCAGCTCCCCCATCCGGCGCTCCAGCAGTGCGCCATAGGAGTCCATCAGGTGGCCGAACAGCTCCTCCTTGTCGGTGAAGTACATGTAAAAGCTGCCCCGCGGGATGCCGGCGGACCGGATAATCCGGTTCACCGAGGCACTCTCATAGGGAACGCGGGAGAACTCCTCCCTGGCAGCCCGAAGCAGGCGCTCCCGCTTCTCCGCCGGCAGATTGTAAAACGTCGCGCTGGGCATAGGGCACCTCCTCGCCTGACAAGCTGTCATAAGCTTAGACGACAAGTTGTCATATGTCAACGCCTCCGGCAAAAAATTCGCAGTTCGTTCATATTTTCCAGATAGGCTACCAGCATACCAGAATCCTATGTAAGACGCCATGAAGAGAAGATTAAAATTTTCTTAAATCGCCGTTCTCTTAATACACCCTGCACCCCGTGGAAGGTCAAGGGAAATTTTTTTGTTTTCCATGTATATCCAAGCCCAGGCCTGTCCACAATAGGCTCGGAGGTGCTAAACAGCATGAAAAAACCATTCTTGAAACGAATGGGCGACTTTCTGGAGGGCAAGGGCTTCTACATAGTCCTGTTCCTCTGCGTCGCCGCAATAGGAATTTCGGGCTATTATCTCTTTTCCTCTCTCACCCCGGATGAGCCGGACGCCCCCGTGGCGGGCACCGCCCAGATCACCGTCACCCCCTCTCCCCGGCCCACGCCGGTGGACGCGGGCCTCATGAACCGCCCGGCGGCCACCCCTGCGCCGGAGCACACCGTCCCTGCGTCCCCTGCTGTACCGGCGGCCACGCCCTCGGCGATGCCGTCGGCCACGCCCCAGCCCACTCCACAGGCTGCCCCCACCGTCTTTACCTGGCCGGTACAGGGAGATATTCTGACGGACTACAGCCTGGAGGTGCTCTCCTACAATCCCACCATGGACGACTGGCGCACCCACGACGGTCTGGACATCGCCTCCGCCGCCGGTACTGAGGTCAAGGCGGCCGCCGCGGGGACGGTCACCGCCGTCCTCCAGGACGCCATGATGGGCACCACCGTTGTGGTGGAGCACGGCGGCGGACTGACCAGCACTTACGCCAACCTGGCCTCCGTACCCACGGTGGCGGTGGGCGACACGGTTGGCGCCGGCTCCGTGCTGGGCTCGGTGGGCGGCACCGCCATCGCCGAGAGCGCCCTGGCCAGCCATCTGCACTTCAGCATGTCGCTGGACGGCTCCACTGTTGACCCCCTGGAATACCTGCCCAACTAAATTCTTTCCCTTCCTTTCCTCCCTGATATGCAGACGGCGCATGGCCTCAGCCATGCGCCGTCTGCACTGTATTACTCCACATCCTCCGGGAAAAAGGCCCGGTAGGGCAGCACGCCTGCCAGCTCGATGAGCGTGTCGGAAAATCCGCCGCTGCCGTCAAACCCCATCCGGGGCGTTTTCAGCAGCTCGCCCGGCTCCGGCGGCCGGAGGGGCAGGGACACGATCGCCCGGGAGCCCCGCTCCTCCCGCTGCTCAAAGACGATGCTCCCCCCGTGGAGGGCGGCGATGCGGCGGGCCACCTTCAGTCCAAGACCCAGGCTGCCCGGCCGCTGAAGCAGCTCCCGCTCATCGGTTTCCGGGAGAAAACCCGGTCCGTTGTCCCACACGGTGAGGACCGCCCGCCCGCCCCGGCGGGCCAGGCGCAGGCCGGACTCTCCGCCCTCTCCCGCCGCGCGGACGGCGTTGGCGATCAGGTTGAGCAGCAGCCGCCGGAGCTGGGCCCCGTCTCCATGGGTAAGGAGGCTCCCTATCTCCTCCTCATAGGAAAAGCGGATGCCAGCCAGCGCCGTCAGGGGAGACACCTGCTCCCCCAGCTCCCGGCACAGCCCGGCCAGATCCAGCGTGCCCTCCCGCAGGGGGAGCTCTCCCTCAGGCAGTTCCAGATACTCAAGATTGCCCACCATACGAATCAACCGGTACAGGCTCTGGTGCAGAATGGCCAAATAGGGGTCGTACTGCGGCCCCGCCTTCTCCCGCACCACCGGCGTGAGCAACTGAATCGCTGCGGACAGGTTGTTCATCTGCTGACGGAACTGCTCTACCAGGAGCGGTCCCAGATCCTCTCTCTTCTCATCCAAATGCCGCCGACCTCCTTTCCAGTCCTGCCATAGCTTGCGCAGGAATTCCGTAAAGTTGTAAGGGTATGATAACGTCAGTATAGCAAAATCCGCCCCGCCGCTCAAGCAGAAATGTCGAATCATGTCGAAACCACCGCGTTTACCGATAGTGCCGGTGTAAATTTATACAGTTTCCCCAGTAAGTTTTCTGTTTTCCCCCTTTTCATTCGGCGCGGATTCGTTTATAATGGAGGCGCGCAATTGGAAATCATTTAAGAATCAAATTAGAACGAAGGAGCGATTCATTATGAGCATTAAAGTTGGCATTAATGGCTTTGGCCGGATCGGCCGTCTGGTGTTCCGCGCGGGTATCTCCCGTTCCGACATCGAGTTCGTGGGTATCAACGATCCCTTCATGACCCCCGATTACATGGCCTACATGCTGCGTTATGATACCATGCACGGCCAGTTTGACGGCACCATTGAGTACACCGACGACGCCATCATCGTCAACGGCAAGACTGTGAAGTTCTTCGCCTGCATGGATCCCAAGGACATCCCCTGGGGCGAGGTGGGCGCCGAGTATGTCGTGGAGTCCACTGGCATGTTCCTGACCAAGGAGAAGGCCCAAGCCCACATCGACGCCGGCGCCAAGAAGGTGGTCATGTCCGCCCCCTCCAAGGACGACACCCCCATGTTCGTCATGGGCGTCAACCACGAGACCTATGACTCCAGCATGAACTTTGTCTCCAATGCCTCCTGCACCACCAACTGCCTGGCCCCCATCGCCAAGGTGCTGCACGACAACTGGGGCATTACCGACGGCCTGATGACCACCGTCCACTCCACCACCGCCACCCAGAAGACCGTGGACGGCCCCTCCAAGAAGGACTGGCGCGGCGGCCGCGCCGCCTCCGGCAACATCATCCCCTCCTCCACCGGCGCCGCCAAGGCCGTGGGCAAGGTCATCCCCTCCCTCAACGGCAAGCTGACCGGCATGTCCATGCGCGTGCCCACCCTGGATGTCTCCGTGGTGGACCTGACCGTCAACCTGGCCAAGCCCGCCAAGTACGACGAGATCTGCGCCGCCATGAAGAAGGCCAGCGAGGGTGAGCTGAAGGGCATCCTGGGCTACACCGAGGACGCCGTGGTGTCCTCCGACTTCCTGGGCGACACCCGCACCTCCATCTTCGACGCCACCGCCGGCATCGCCCTGACCGACACCTTCGTGAAGGTCGTGTCCTGGTACGACAACGAGATTGGCTACTCCAACAAGGTGCTGGACCTCATCACCCATATGTATTCTGTGGACCACAAGTAAGTGAATCCAACCAAAGAGAGCGGAAGCCGGACGGCTTCCGCTTTCTTTGACCGTCGAAAAAGCGGCTTCGCCGCTTTTTCGAGCCGGATGCAGCCCACCGCGCGCAGGCTTTGTCCGTTTTCTGCGGACAAAGCCCACACTTGCGGGCTGAGAAGTGTTTTCTCCGGCGTACATGCCGCCGGAGAAAACGGCTTTTATTTGCTTCGCGCCTGCGGGTGCGAACTCTGCGAGGCTTTTTCGACAAAGTGAACGAGAGCGGAGGCCATCCGGCCTCCGCTCTCGTTTTCGTTCTGCCCACGGAGGAGGCCGTTCACATCTCCCGCACGTCCACATAGGCGGAGGTGGTGGCGTCCAGCACCGCCATATAGCCGCAGCGGAAGTCCAGCCAGCCCCCCACCTTTACCCGGCCTCCGCACCCCTCCACGTCCACAATCAGGTGGTCGGAGCTGGCGCCGATCATCTCCACCCCCGGCAGGGTGGGGGTGAGGGCGGCCCAGGCCACATCCTGCTTGCCTGCGGCGCAGATGGCCCGCAGGTGAACCCCCCGGTCGGGGTATTCGGGCAGATCCCCCTTGCCGTCCCGGCCGTGCTCCCCGATGGGCACCGACGGCTTGCGGCGCAGCTCCACCACCTGGGCCTTGAAGTGGAAGGCGTCGGTATGGTACCCCTCCAGAAAGCGCATGCCGGTGGTGTCTTCGCCGTAGAGCAGCCCCTCGCCCACCCGCAGGTGGTTGATGCCCGCAGGAAGCCGTCCCTCCTCCAGCAGCTTGAGTGTACAGGTGGAGCCGCCGGACAGAGTTTTGATATGGAAGCCGTACTTCTCATTGAGGAAGTCCCGCAACTCCACCAGGATCTGTGTGTTCTCCACCGAGGGGAGGATGCTTCCGTAACACCCCACGTTGGTGCCAAGCCCTACCAGCTCCACACCGGGACAGCCCAGAATCTGCCCCGCAATCTCCTCCAGCTGCTCCCGGCCGAACACCCCCTCCCGGAGATCCCCCACGTCCACCATGAGAATAATGGGGTGAATCTTCCCCTGCCGGACAGCTGCATCGGACACGGCGCGGATGACCTCAATCTGGCTCTGGAGGCTACAGTCAGCCCAGCGCACCACCTCCTCGGCCTCGTCAATGGCGGGTATGCGGATGAGCAGGTAGTGCAGGCCGGGTATGGCGGTCTTGGCGGCGATGATGTTTTTCAGGCGGCTGTCCGCGAAGCGGGTGACGCCGCCGGCCCGGGCCGCCCGGATCACCCCGGGGCGGGCGGAGAAGCCCTTGGTGACAAAGGCCAGCTCCACCCCCCGCAGGGCGCAGAAGGTGTGGAGCTTTCGGGCGTTCTCCTCGATTTTCCTGGTGTCAATCTCCAGTATGGGTGCGTACATGCTTTCCAACCCCCTTTGTAGCTACCAACAGTGTAACCCTCATTTTCCCTCTTGACAAGGGGAATTCCATATGTCATACTGTGTATGCTGAATATATACAGTATGACATCAAGAAGGTGTACCATGGACATCATCATCCGCAATTCCGGCGGCGTACCTATCTATGACCAGATCACCCGGCAGATGAAGGGCCTCATTCTCCGGGGAGAGCTGAAGGAGGGCGAGGCCCTGCCCTCCATGCGGCTGCTGGCCAAGGAGCTGCGCATTTCCGTCATCACCACCAAGCGGGCCTATGAGGAGCTGGAGCGGGAGGGCTTTCTCACCACTGTGCCGGGCAAGGGGTGCTTTGTGGCGCCCCAGAACCCGGAGCTGGTGCGGGAGGACACCCTCCGCCGGGCCGAGGAGCACCTGTCCCATGCGGTGGACGTCGCCAAGGCCGGCGGCGTCACCCTGGCCGAGCTCACCGAGACCCTCAACCTTCTGTATGGAGACGAAACACTATGAAAAACGCATTGGAAGTGTCCCATCTCACCAAGGACTACGGCTCCTTCAAGCTGGACGACGTGTCCTTCACCGTACCCGGCGGCACCATCATGGGCCTGATCGGGGAGAACGGCGCAGGCAAGTCCACCACCATCAAGTGCATCCTCAACCTGGTCCGCCGGGACGGCGGGGAGATCCAGGTGCTGGGCCTGGACAACCTGGCGGACGAGCGGGCGGTCAAGGCCCAGGTGGGGGTGGTGCTGGACGAGACCACCTTCCACGACGGCCTCTCCGCCCCCCAAGTGGGGAGCATTCTCGCCCGCCTCTACCCCGGCTGGGATGGAGCCCTGTACCAGCATTACCTGGAGAAATTCGGCCTCACCAGCAAAAAGCTGGTCAAGACCTTCTCCAAGGGCATGAAGATGAAGCTGTCCCTCGCGGCGGCCTTTGCCGCTAGGCCCCGCCTGCTGATCCTGGACGAGGCCACCTCCGGCCTCGACCCGGTGGTGCGGGACGAAATTTTGGACGAGTTCCTGGCGTTCATTCAGGACGAGGAGCACGCCATTCTCCTGTCCAGCCACATCACCAGCGATCTGGAGAAGGTGGCCGACTATGTGACCTACCTCCACAGGGGGCGGGTGGCGGTGTCGGGGGCCAAGGATGAGCTGCTGGACACCTACGGCAAGCTGGTGTGCGGCCGCTCCGAGCTGGAGCGGGTGGACCCCGCCCTGCTGGTGGGGGTGCGCTCCGGCCAGTTCGGCTGTGAGGCCCTGGTGAAAAACCGGCGTGCTTTCGCCCGGTTCCACCCCGAGCTGGCGGTGGAGCCGGTGTCGCTGGAGGATATTATGGTCTTTACCGTAAAGGGGGATGCCCGATGACCGGCCTCATCTACAAGGATTTTCTGGCCCTTAAGGGCCATCTGACTACCTACCTGGTCTTTTTCCTGGTCTACGGCGGCCTGTGCTTGTCGGGAGTGTTCACCGCCTCGGTGCTGTGCGGCATGGTGGTGCTCATGTCCCTGATCACCCCTATGACCACCGTCACCTCCGACGACGTGAGCCGCTGGAACCGCTTCGCCATCGCCACCCCGGCCTGCCGCCGGGGGGTGGTGACAGGCAAGTACCTGTTCACCCTGCTGGTGACCCTGGCCAGCACCGTGTTTGTCTCCCTGCTGCTGGCCGTGCTGGCCCTGGCCGGCGGGCTGGAGGAGCCCCTGTCCGAGCTGCTGCTGTCCGCCCTGGCCTGTGCGGGGATCGCCCTGATCATGAACGCGGTGGCGCTCCCCCTGCTGCTCAAGTTTGGTGCGGAGAAGGCCCGCATGGTGAGCATGGCGCTCTTTTTACTGGTCTTTGCCGGCTTTGCCCTGCTGGGCCTGGCGGCCGACCGGGGCCTCACCCTCCCCGCGCCCCCGGCGTGGGTGCTCACCGCCCTGCCCGGCCTGCTTGCCATCCTGGCCGTGGGCGGCTTCGCCCTCTCCTACTGTATTGCCCAGGCCATCTATGCCCGAAAGGAGTTTTGAGCATGGCCGGACTGCTCTGCAAGGACTGGCTGCTGCTCCGGCGGCAGCTTTGGTACTATGCCCTCCTGCTGGGGCTTTATCTGGCGCTCACTGCCGCCGGAGTGCTGGACGCCTCTTTTCTGTGCGGCCTGGCGGTTCTCTACGGCACCCTTCTCCCCACCACCTGCTTCAGCTATGACGAGGCTGTGCACTGGGAGCGGTACGCCGCCGCCACCCCCGCCGGACGGCGCGGGACGGTGGACGGCAAGTACCTGCTTGCCCTGTTGCTGGCCGCCCTCAGCGGCGGGATTTCCCTCTTCCTCACCGCCCTGATGGAGGGGCCGGAGAGCGCTCTGTCCCTGGCGGTGCTGGTCTGTACCGGCCTGGCCCTGGCGGTCAACGCCGTCAACCTGCCCCTTCTCCTGCTGTTGGGGGTGAGCCGCAGCCGGGCGGCCCTCTACTTTGTGTTCATCCTCTTCTTCGGCGGCGGCATGGCCCTGCTTTTGCTCTTCCAGCGGGGCCTTCTTCCCCCGCCCACCCCCGGCCTGGCCGCCGCCCTGCCCTGGCTGGTGACCGTCCTGTGCGCGGCGGCCTACGCCGCCTCCTGGTGCATCGCCCGGAAGATTTACTGTAAAAAGGAACTGTAGGGGCGTGGCCTGTCCCCGCCCGCCGGGTGTGCCACGCTACGGTCGGACGAGGAACTGCGTGCGGCCGCCAAGGGACACCCCCCTGTAAGCCCCTGTCTGTCCCGTATCCAAAAACGTCCCCGGAGGGAATTCCCTCCGGGGACGTTTCTGCGTGGTTCAGGGCAGCTCGATAACCCAGTCGAGACTTTCATACAGGTGGTCGGCCCTGCCGCCGGCATCCTGAATTCTCTCCACAGCCACTCCGCCGATACACACTGCGTCCACCGGTTCCTCCATGCCCTCCGGCTTGATGGCCTCGAACCGCTCGGTGCCGTCCAGCTCATAGGCGCCTGTGATGTCGTGGCAGGGATAGCGCTCTCCCGATGCGCCGATAAAGGAGATGTCGAAGGGCCAGCCCCACCACTCTGTGCTGTCGAAGCTGGCGGATATGGCTGAGCCGTCCTCCGCCACCCAGATGGTCATATCCCCCTGGGGGAGCGTCCAAGTCTTCTGTACCGTGGAGGGCGTCTCTGCCGGCACCAGTCGGAGGGAGAACACTCCCCCCTGGACGCCCAGACCGCTGACATGGAGGGCGCAGTCCTCCGGCGGCGGGGCGGCCATCGTACAGCGGAGGCGGGTGGATGCAGTGGTCTGATAACCCTGCTCCAGGCGGTAGCGGGGGTAGCCGCTCCCCTCCCCGGCATCCGCCACGCTGTAGGGAGTGATGGTGTGGACGGCATTGTGCAGCGGCTCCCCGTCCGCCGACAGGCCCAGCCGCAGCTTCACCGGAGAGGGCAACTGATCGGCAGGTAAAGGGCTGCTCATGGTGAGTTCCAGTTCCAGCACCCCGCTGCGCAGGGTAGCATCCGCCTCGTAGGTCCAGTCCCCCTCCGTCCAGGTGACCGGCTCCTCCAGCACCCAGAGCTCCGCCTTGTCGTCCGCCGTGGCGCCGATGCCTGCGAAATAGCGGCAGAGCTCCCCCACCCCGGCGGCCACAGCCCGGTAGTTCATCAGTCCCAGCACCAGCCCCGCGCAGGCCGCCGCGGCCGCCAGCCGCCTCATGGGTGCCCGGCTCCGCCTGGGAGGCGTCAGCGCCTCCTCCGTGAGTATCAGCAGACCATCCCGGTCCAGTACCTCGTCCCAATCACAGTATCTCATTTGGTTCCCTCCTGTTCCCACAGGCCCAGCCCCTGCCGGGCCAGCAGCCGCTTCAGCTTCTTCCGCAGGCGGCTCACCCGGGCGTCCACCCCGTTGGGCGACAGCCCCAGTACGCCACCCAGCTCCGCAGAAGAGAGCCCGTAGACAAACCGCAGGGTGAACAGCCTCCGTTCCTCCCGGCTCAGCCCCTCCAGCACCCGGCGCAGTCCGTCCCGCACCGCAGCTCTCTCCGTGTGATCCGCCGCCGCCAGGCCAGAGTGTTCCTCCAGTGGCTCCTCCATCCGGGCGGCCAGGGCGCGGCGGCGGTCCTTTGCCCGGCTGCGCACCAGCACGCAAAGCCAGGTCTGCTTACTCCCCTGCGCGGGGTCCCACGGCGCCCTGCCCTCTACAAAGGCCCAGACGGCGTCCTGGACGCACTCCTCCGCGTCCTCCGGGCGGCCGGGGAGCTGAGCGGCGGCCACCAGCTCCAGCAGCCTGCCGTACTGCCGGAAAATCTGCTCCGCCTCCTGGTTATGATCCAAAACCTCCTCCATTGGTTCGCCCCCTTTCACCTTACAGTACGGTTCCAAGCCCGGAAACCTGACGCATCCGCCCCATTTTTTGCTCCGCTCCACAGGAAAAGCCCGGCGCAGATGCGCCGGGCTTCTCTCTGTGTCGTGTGGGCCGCAGTCCTGCGGGAAAACAGGCTCAGCCGGCCGCAGCGGCCAGGAGCTCCAGCGCCTGGGTCACCTCGGCGGCGGTGGCGGCGCCCTGAGGCGCCAGTGTGCCGTCCTCCTTGCCGGTAAGTACGCCGGTGTTCACTGCCCAAGTCATGGCCTCCAAGGCCCAGCCGGACACCGCATTGCCGTCGGTGAAGTCCTTGAGGGCGGGGCCGTCCTGCGCCAGCTCATAGCCCTTCTTCTGCGCATAGCGGTACAGAACCACTGCCAGCTGCTCACGGGTCAGGCTGTCCCCGGGGCCAAACGCTGCGGCGCTGTAACCCTTCATGACCCCCTCGGAGGCCGCCCAGTTCACCGCATCCGCGTACGCTGCGTCCTCCGCCATATCGTCAAAGCCGGCCGCGCCGCCGGTGGGCTTGCCCTCCCGCTCATAGAGCTCCTGGGCCAACGTGCCGCGGGTCACGGCGGAGAACTCCAGGGGCTCGTCGGCCAGCATCTCCGAAAAGATGGCATTAGAGGCAAAGAGGTAGTCGTCCTGCTGGTGGGCGCGGTTGACAATGGAATTGGCAAATACAGTGATATCCATCGTGCCGTCCGTCCAGGCAATGGCCTCCACGCCGTTGTCCATGCTGCCGCCGGCCATACAGCCGACGATGAAGCTGTCCTTCTCCTGGGCGCGGATAAGCACCTCGGCGTTCTCCGGGTAGCCCGTGAGCACCGCGCAGTTGAGGGTGTAGATGACATGATCACCGTCGCCAGTCTGACTGGCGGTCACCAGGCTGTCGCTGGGGTAGGTGACGCGGTGGAGGGCCTCCTGTCCCTTCTCCTCGTAGGTCAGGCCGGGAATCAGAGTCTGGAGGTAGTCCAAAGTAGAGGCACCGGTTGCGATGTAGGGGGTACCGCTCTTCACGGCCTCCACCGCGGCCTCGCCCCAGGCGCCGCTGTCCAACGCCACGGAGCCCACTATGACATCCGCCTTGGCGGGATCGTCGGTCACCCGGAAGCCCATGTGTTTGGTGTAGGCCATCACATCGTAGTTGGAGGTGCCGTTGTTATGGATGTTGTCATAGTTGATGAAGCCGTATCCGTCGGCAAACCACTTGGTATAGTAGCCGGAAGTCACCTTGTCGTCGCCGAAGGCGGCGTGGCGGCCGGCCAGATACAGGGTGGGGGCGGAGATAGCGCGGGCAGCGGGCATCTGCTCGGTCAGGGTAATCACCAACGCATACTCTTGCTCCACGGCGGCCAGATCGGAGGCGCGCACGACAAAGTCGCCCTTATTGGCGCCCTCGGTTACCATGCCCACCGTCTTGCCCGAGGCCAGCAACGCATTGACGGTACGGACGGTTTCGGTGCCGTTGTTGGCCAGCAGGGCGATAGAGCCGGAGCCGGTGCTCTGGCTGGCGGACTGAACCTCCGTGACCGCCTCCAGAGCCCCCTCAAAGGCCCCAACGGTGTCGATGGGGGCGCAGTCAAAGCCGCGCATGTTGGGGAAACTGGATACCGACTCGGAGTACAGGCTGGGGAAACCGGAGGCGGAGGCGTCATAGCCTTGGTTCAGGACACAGTTGGCGTAGTTGCGCTTGGCCTGATACATATCCACGACCAGGGAGCCGGCCTTGTAGGTCACGCCGTCCACCGCAGTGTCCCTGGTCAGGCGGGAAACCTGGACGCCGTTGCGGATCAGGAACTCTGCCATGGCATAGGCGTCGGCGGGGTCACGCTGGGCGGCCGCGTCCACGGGGAGCACATAGTACTCGGGAAAGTATTTGCCATTGCCCGCATAAGGCACCCGCCAGGTATCCTCCGTCAGGGTCTGGTTGCTCATGTCCACGTACCACTGCTCCATCTTGTCGCGGTGATCCTCGTTGTTCACGGCGCGGCGGAAGAACTCCAGCTGCGCCTCATAGCAGGTATCCTTACAGTCGGACAGGAACTGCCACAGGCCATACATGCCGCTCTCCAGTAAGCGGACAGAGCTCTCCCCGCCGGAGGGAGTCTCAATGGTGAAGCCCATGGAGCCGCAGTTGAGCATGGCATAGCTGGGTGTGTAGTTGGTGCTCAGGTCATCCCAGGCGTCCCAGCCGGTCTCGGCATCATAGCTATCGCGCAGGGGGGTATAGTAGGTCTGATACTTGGTCTCAAATTCATCCTTGTGCTGCACGGACATGGTGGCCAGGGCGGCATTGCCGAAGGCCTCGGCCCCCAGCAGAAACTGCTCCACAAAGAGGTCATACTCCAGGTTAGGCTCGTGGGGCGGGGTGCAGGGCTCACACAGGAACTGAGCGGTGAAACCGTGGAACTCGATGAAGGCCACGGGATTCCATTGGCAGATCAGGCGGGCGATGTTGCTTGTCTCCGCCTGGGTCTGGTTGGAGGCGTCACGGTTCAGATCGAAGCCGTTGCCGTTGGGGCGGGTATTGTAGGTACGGCCGTCAGGGTTCTCATCGGGCACGACGATGATGATCAGGTTGTCCAGAATCTCGTCCACGCTCATCTGCTTATCCTCGCTGAACGTGTAGTACTCGCTGGCATCGGTGCGGCCGTCGTTGCCATTGCCGTTGATGGTGGTAGCGCTGATTTTCAGTCCGTAGCCGGTGAAGGCGTACTCGGTGCCGCCGTCATCGCTCTCCAGCGCGAAGTCCACGATCTTGGGATCGTACATCCCCATGTCCACCTGTTTGCCGCCGGTCAGACCGGTGATGGTGTTCCAGGTCACCGTGTCCTCGGTGGCCAGGGTGCGCAGCAGGTTGGTGTGGGCATCTACGCCGCCGGCCTCATCGGGGTGGCAGTTGTTCATCATGATGGGCATGCGGTAATCCATGCCGCCCTCAATGGCCTCCAGCACGGCCTCGGGGTCGGACTGGGCCTGGGCATTCATCTTTTTGAAGCTCTCAACGGACTCGGCGCTGTCGGACACCACGGCATACCACTGGTCGCGGCCGTCAGTGCTCTTGCCGAAGGACTGCACGTCGAAATAGCGGCCATTCGCCTCGGCCAGCCCCTTAATCTCCATCAGCTCATGATACAGCTCGTCATAGCGGACGTTGCTCTCATAGACGTTAATCTCCATCGGAGTACCAGCCAGCTTCTCCCCGTCCACGCGGGCGGCCAGCTCATAGTTACCGATAAAGCTGGGCCAGACGTTGCGGGCGTAGCGGAAGGTGTTGCTGCCGATGGCCTGCAGGGAGTTCGTCACCAGGGGCAGAGTTTCATCCTTCATGTTGAAAAAGATCCCATGGCTGAACTGCTGAACCACGGTGACAAAGCCATCCCGGACGGAGAATTCAGGCTCCTCCAGAGAAAAATAAGGCTCGCCGTCGGCGCCGTGCTGGTTGATGTGGCCCCAGCTCATCCAATTTTCCAGATCGTCACCGGTATAGATATTGGGATAGTACTCCGGACTCTGAACATCTACCTTGTCACGGGTCAGGCTCCACTGGATGGAGTCCGCCCAGTCCTTCCACTGATTATCCGCCCAGTTCTTCTGCTCCTGGGACACAGGGACTTTCAGGGTGGCAACAAAGGTTTCCTCGCTCTGATCCAGAGTGAGGAGCGTATCGTCCAGGGTCAGGGTGGCGCCCTCCGCCGGGGCCTTTGCCATGGCGGGCAGCGCCAGCATGGATAAGAGTATCGAAAGCGTCAGGAACAGGGAGAGCGCACTACCAAGTTGCTTCTTGTGCAGTTTCACTTCGTATATCCTCCTTTGAAATATCCTCCCGACTCCGCAGGGATCTGGGCCATGGAGCCCAGGCTATGACATTCCCCGGCTATCTCTCACTGCCGCCTCCCTTCTCAACCAATACACGTCCCCCGCAGACACGCTGCGCAGGACGTGCTCCACACTCCAACCAGATGCCGGGTCCGTCTCTCAATATAGCAGATTTACCAAATATCCGCAATATGAGATTCATATTTTTATTTGTTTTTCCTGTTGATGCAGGAGATCCTTCTCCTTGCAAACGCAAACGGCGGCGAAGCTCCGCTTCGCCGCCCAGCGTACAGAAACGCTTTGAGACATTTCTTATCATGCAAGAATTTTTGAGTGGAGATGCGGCCCGCCGCACATATACGTTTGGACCCAGAAAAGAAAATTCCGAGGCACATGTCCCCGGAATTTTCGTCTTTTCGTTTGATTCCGCCTCCTGTATGCGGCGAAACTCTGATAAAACCTGTTGGACTCTTTAAATTTCAAAGCGCTTTCAGGAGTCGTTTGCTCCAACGTGAAAGAGAATCTCAGTGATCCTCCGTTGTATGTTTAGTGATTGAGCAGGCGCACCCGCAGCACCACGTCCAGGGCGCGGATGGTGTCGGCCACGGACTCGCCGATGCGGCTGTCCACGTCCACCACGGTATAGGCATAGTCCTTCTTGGACTTGTTCGTCATGTTAGCCACATTTACCCCGTCCTTGGAGAGCACTCCAGTGATGCTGGCGATGGCGCCGGGGGCGTTGCGGTGGATGATGCACAGGCGGGACACGCCGCTCCACGGCTGCACCAGCGTGGGCAGGTTCACCGAGTTCTGGATGTTGCCGTTCTCCAGATAGTCCTTCAGCTCCTGGGCCGCCATGACGGCGCAGTTCTCCTCGCTCTCCGGCGTGGAGGCCCCCAGATGGGGGATGGCCACCACGTTCTTGCCCCGCAGGATTTTGCCGTTGGGGAAGTCGGTGACGTAGCAGGCCACCTTGCCGCTGTCCAGGGCGGCCAGCATGTCGTCGTCGTTGACCAGGGTGCCCCGGGCAAGGTTGAGGATGCGCACGCCGCCCTTCATCATATGGAATGCGTCCTCGTTGAACATTCCCTTGGTCTCGGGGGTCTGGGGCACGTGGAGGGTGATGTAGTCGCAGTTCTTATAAATGGTCTCCAGATCCATGGCCCGGTGGACCAGCCGGGACAGGGACAGAGCTCCGTCCACCGACAGGAAGGGGTCGTAGCCGAACACAGTCATGCCCAGCTTGGTGGCGATGTTGGCCACCTGCACGCCGATGGCCCCCAGGCCGATGACGCCCAGCATCTTGCCGGACAGCTCCGGGCCCACAAACTGGCTCTTGCCCTTCTCCACCGCCTGCTCCACGTCTGCCCCGGCGGCGGCCTGCTCCTTCACCCAGGCCACGCCGTCGCTGATCTTTCGGGAGGCCAGCAGCAGGGCGCACACCGCCAGCTCCTTCACGGCATTGGCGTTGGCGCCGGGGGTATTGAATACCACAATGCCCGCCTCGGAGCAGCGGTCGATGGGAATGTTATTAGTGCCCGCGCCCGCCCGGGCCACGGCCCGCAGGGCATCGGGGAATGCATAGTCGTGCATGTCCGCCGAGCGGACCAAAATACCGTCCTCGTTTTCCACATCGGTGCTGATGGTGTAGCGGGTCTGGTCCAGTACGGACAGCCCGGCGGGGGAAATCTTATTCAGTGTCTTGATGCGATACATATAGCCCTCTCCCCTTCATTGTTTTTATCAGATGCCTGAATGAAACTACACGCCTTCCATGGGAGCCCCTGATTTTACTTCCCCGGACGGAGTGAATCCGCCCTGCGGCAAGATTTTGTCCGCTGGCCAAAATGCCTGTACGCGGCGTAAGACGCGCCCCACTTTGCGGGCCCCAGGGTAAGCCGAACGCTCAGTTGTTCTTATCGAATGCCCGGATGAAGTCGCACAGCTTTTCCACGCCCTCGGTGGGCATGGCGTTATAGATGCTTGCCCGCATGCCGCCCACGGAGCGGTGGCCCTTCAGGTTGGTGAAGCCGGCGGTCACGCTCTCCTGCACAAACTTGGCGTCCAGCTCGTCGCTGCCGGTACGGAACACCACATTCATATCAGAGCGGGAGCCGGGCTCCACCGCGCAGGTGAAGATCCGGGAGGAGTCGATCACGTCATAGAGCATCTGCGCCTTTTTGTGCTTGATGGCCTCCATGCCGGGTATGCCCCCCTGCTCCTCCAGCCAGTCCAGGACCAGCCCCAGCATATAGATGCACCAGCAGGGCGGGGTGTTGTACATGGAGTCCTTGTCGATCATGGTCTTGTAGTTCATCATCAGGGGGGTGAAGGGCAGCTCATGCCCGGCCAGCTCCTCCTTGATGATCACTACTGTCAGGCCGGCAGGGGCCATGTTCTTCTGGGCGCCGGCGAAGATGACGCCGTACTTGGACACGTCCACGGGGCGGGAGAGGATGTCGGAGGACATGTCGCACACGATGGGCACACCGTCCGTCTCCGGGACATACTGCCACTCGGTGCCGTAGATGGTGTTATTGGCGCAGTAGTAGAAATAGCTGGCCTCAGGGTCCAGCTCCAGTTGACTCTGCTGGGGAATGTAGGTGTGGTTTTTGTCGGCGGAGGATGCGGCCAGATGGATCTGGCCGTACTTCTGCGCCTCCTTGTAGGCGATGTTGGAGAAGTTGCCGGTCACGGCGTAGTCGGCCTTGCCGGTGGCCCCGATGAGGTTCAGGGGCGCCATGGAGAACTGGGTGGAGGCGCCGCCCTGGAGGAAGAGGATCTGGTATCCCTCCGGCACGTTGAGCAGGGCGCGCAGCTTGGCCTTGGTGTCGTCAAAGATCTTCTGGAACACCTTGGAGCGGTGACTCATCTCCATGACGGACATGCCGGAGCCCTGGTAGTTTGTGATCTCGGCTCCTGCCCGCTCCAATACCTCCAGCGGCAGCATGGAAGGGCCGGCGGAAAAGTTGTAAACACGTTCGTTTCCCATGACAGATGGCCTCCTCGATATTCCAATTTGAAATAGAACGGGGCTTCGCACCGGGTTATCGCTTTACTCCGTTAAAGTATATTATATCGGATGCCCTATCCAACTGTCAACTGCACGGATTGACTAAAACCAAGCCGTTCAATCTCAAAACTTTGTGAATATTTCAACGAACCCTTTGCACTTTGCGCCGGTTTGTGGTACAATACCATTGAACTTACAGTTTAGTTTTCCCTTCCGGAAGGAGGAGTGGCCAATGAGGCTGTCTGATATCAAGACGATTCTGCACGCCGAGGTGCTGTGGGGGGAGGAGCATCTGGACCGGGAGGTTTTTTCCGCCTGCGGCAGCGACTTCATGAGCGATGTGCTGGCCTTTGTCAAGAACCAGGCGCTGCTGCTCACCGGCCTGGTCAACCCCCAGGTGGTGCGCACCGCAGATATGGTGGAGATGAAATGTATTGTCTTTGTGCGGGGTAAGGTGCCGGGGCCGGACATTCTGTCTCTGGCGGAGGAGCGTGACATTGTAGTTATGACCTGCCCCAAGCGTATGTACGAGGCGTGCGGCCTGTTATATTCCAATGGATTGCGAGGGAATTGTGATGGAGACAATTAGACTGGTTTACCCTGTGGAGGGCGGCGATCTGATCGAGGCCGGCGAGGCTTCCAGCAAAATGAAGCTGACGCTGAAGAAGCTGGGACTGCCTCAGGACGTGATCCGCCGTGCGTCCATCTGCATGTATGAGGGCGAGATCAATATGGTGATCCACGCCGACGGCGGCCAGGCCGAGGTGGAGGTGGACGCCAATCAGATTGTTATCCGCATGACCGATACCGGGCCGGGCATCCCGGACGTGGAGCAGGCCATGCAGGAGGGCTACTCCACCGCCGGGCAGACCGCCCGGGAGCTGGGCTTCGGCGCTGGCATGGGCCTGCCCAATATGAAGCGCTACTCCGACGAGATGACCATTGACACCGAGGTGGGCAAGGGTACCACCGTTACGGTTAAAATCAAGGTTTCCTGAGCGCGATGAGCCTGGAAAAGCGAGGTGACGCGGCTCCATGTCCATGAGACATTCGGTGGTCCTGGAGCTGAAGCGCTGCCGGGGCTGCACCACCTGCATCAAGTGCTGCCCCACCGAGGCCATCCGGGTCCGCGGCCGCAAGGCCACCATTCTGCCCGACCGGTGCATCGACTGCGGAAGCTGTATCCGCATCTGTCCCCACAAGGCCATCAAGTCGGTGGGCGACAGTCTGGACATTCTGAAGCAGTACCAATACTGCGTGGCCCTGCCGGAGCCCGCCCTGTATGGGCAGTTCCAGCACCTGGACAGCGTGGATATTGTGCTCAACGGCCTGTTGAAGATCGGCTTTCACAAGGTCTATGAGGTGGCTAAGGCCGCCGAGATGATCTCCGACTTTGAGCGGCAGAGCATCAGCGGCGGCCCGTCCAAGGTGACGCCCCAGATCTCCTCCTCCTGTCCCACAGTGCTCCGCCTCATCCGCATGCGCTTCCCCAAGCTCATGGGCCATGTGGCCTGTACCATTCTGCCCATGGAGCTGGCCGCCATTCTGGCCCGGCGGGAGGCAGCCGAGGAGACCGGCCTGCCGCCGGAGGCCATCGGCGTATTCGCCATCGTGCCCTGCTCCTCCAAGGTGACGGCCGCCCGGGTCTCCGAGGGGCTCAGCCGCCCGGTGCTGGACGGGGCCTTCGCCATCCGGGACATCTACCTGCGCCTGCTCAATCCCATGCGGGAGCTGGAGGAGATCACCCCCATGACCTCCGCCGGTATCCTAGGCCTGGGCTGGGCCTCCTGCGGCGGCGAGAGCGCCGCCCGCCTGGGGGAGCGCTGCGTGGCGGTGGACGGTATTCAGAACGTCATCCGCATGCTGGAGGAGATCGAAGACGGCCGTCTGCCGGAGGCCGATTTTCTGGAGCTGTCAGCCTGCACCCAGGGGTGCGTGGGGGGCTGCTTCAATGTGGAGAATCCCTACGCGGCCAAGCTTCGCATCAAGGGCCTGCTCAAGGGTCTGCCGGTCTCCCGCAACCGTTTCCTCTTTCATGGAGAGGCGCGGGATATCGTGCGGAGGGACAAGGAGCTACAGTACTTACCTGCCTTCGTGCTGGATCAGGACCGGGAGATGGCCATCAGCAAACAGTTGCGTATCCAGGAGCTGGAGTCCCACCTGCCCGGCCTCCACTGCGGCTCCTGCGGAGCGCCCTCCTGCCGGGCCTTCGCGGAGGACGTGGTGCTGGGCCGCGCCTCGGAGGACGACTGCATTTTCAAGGTGCGGGAGCGCATGCGCTCCATGGCGGGCAGCAAGGAGGAGGCGGACGACTACCTGCCCCCGCCCTTCCGCCGCCGCCAGGAGCCGTCCGAATAGACCCTACCGCCGCCGTGAAGCGCCCTGCGTCTCACGGCGGCCTCTTTATACAACAAGGAGGAGTTTTTTATGACGGTACGCGAACTGACCGAAGCCCTCTCCCTGACCCCCTTTCATCTGGCCCAGCCCGACCGCCCGGTTTCCGGCGGCTACGCCGGAGACCTGCTGAGCTGGGTGCTGGGCCGGGCCGGACAGGACGCCGCCTGGCTCACCATCATGTCCAACCAGAATGTGGCCGCCGTGGCCCTCATGGCTGAGGTCTCCTGCGTCATTCTCACCGAGGGGGTCACCCCCGACGGCGACCTGCTCCGCCGCGCTCAGGAGAAGGGCGTCAATCTGCTGGGGGCCGGACAGGATACCTTTGACACCGCCGCCCGTTTGTCCGGGGCGCTGGCTGCCGGGTAATGCCTCCTCACTCGATATCATTTTGTTATTTTAAAAGCAAATTCTACACAAAGTATTTCCGCGATTTTCACCTACACTCCTGCCTGTCGCCCCACCCGGCAACGCCGGGCGGGGACCCCCTTTTGCTTCCTCGGGCGGAGTGAATCCGCCCTGCGGCGAGGTTTTCGCTCCGGCGAAAACGCTCGGGCGCGCCTTCCGGCGCGTTTCGGGCGACAGGCACGACGCCTTCCCGTTATCTCGAAAAGGAGTTCTACATGAAGTATTACTACGATCTCCACCTCCATTCCTGCCTGTCGCCCTGCGGCAGTGAGGACATGACCCCCGCCAACCTGGCGGCCATGTGCGCGCTGGCGGGGCTGGATATTGTGGCCCTTACCGACCACAACACCTGCGGCAACTGCGCCGCCTTCTGCCGGGCGGCGGAGGAGCGGGGCCTGCTGGCTCTGGCGGGGATGGAGCTGTGCACCCGGGAGGAGATCCACGTAGTCTGTCTCTTCCCCACCCCCCATCACGGGGAGGAGTTCGAGGCGTATGTATCCCGCCGCCTGCCCCCGTTGTCCAATCACCCCGCCGTCTTTGGCCATCAAATCTATATGGACGCGGGAGACCTGGTGCTGGGAGAGGACCCCCGCTTCCTCGCCGGACACACCGACATCGGCCTGGAGGAGGTATCCCGGCTGGCCGCCGCCTTTGGCGGAGCGGCCTTTCCTGCACACATCGACCGCCCCTCCTTCTCTCTTCTGGGGGTGCTTGGCCTGTGGATGCCGGAGCTGGGATTCCCGCTGGCGGAAGTATCCCGCCAATGCCCGCCGGAGTTCCGCCTCCGCCCGGACCTGGCCGGGCTTCGGCTCATCACCAACTCTGACGCCCACTACCTGGATCAGGTCTGGGAGGCGGAGCACGCCATGGAGCTGCCGGAGCGGACGGCTGCCGCCGTTCTCTATTGGCTGCAGGGTACAAGGTAAATTTTTCTCTTTACAAACATAGTTAGATGTGTTATACTCGTTTTTGTTAAAGATTTAACAATAAAGAACCGCTTTCCTGTGCATGGTCTGTATTCGACGCCACTCCGATACGCCCGCCCTGCCCAACGGAGCGGTTTTTTTCTACCCTTCATTTTTTCTTGGGCTAATTTTTGAACTTAATAGTTCACATTTTGTTATTTTGGACAGTCTTTACAAGAAATGATTTGGCGTTATAATAGAAAAAGTGAAACTAAACTAACCAGTTTCAGAAAGGAAGGACGCATCCATGCCAAACTGCAAAACCGTCGTCCCCTACCGCGGAAGCCCGGAACAGGAGGAGCGCCTGCGGCAGGTGATCGCCGAGCACAGGGGGCAGCCAGGTGCCACCATGCCGGTGCTCCAAGCCGCTCAGGAAATCTTCGGCTATCTGCCCGAGGAGGTTCAGATCATGGTGGCCGAAGGATTGGACATCCCCCTGTCCGAGGTGTACGGGGTTGCCTCGTTCTACGCCCAGTTCTCCATGAACCCCAAGGGAAAGTATCAGATCTCCGTCTGTCTTGGCACCGCCTGCTATGTCAAGGGCGCGGCCGCCGTGCTCAACGCCGTGGAACAGAAACTGGGCATTGTCCCCGGCGCCATCACCCCGGACGGCAAGTTCTCCCTGGACTCCTGCCGCTGCGTGGGCGCCTGCGGTCTGGCCCCGGTCATGATGATCAATAATGACGTCTATGGCCGCCTCACCCCCGACCAGGTCGGCCCGATTTTGGATATGTATAAGTAGAAGCGCGGAGGGTAGGCGCATAGGGGAGCTAAGAGGACATGGAGGCGAAAAAACAGGCTGGGCGAAGCCCAGCGGCATTTTTCGCGGCATGGCCGTTTAGCGACCCGGCCATGCGCCCAACCCGCAGCGTGACAGCGTCGGCCCAAGCTTTGGATCATTCGCTTCCGGGCAAGCCCGAACGCTCACTCCCGCCGCTGGGCCTCCTTTCCCCACGCGAACCGCTTCGCCGGGTACGCGCGGGGCCCTGAACGTGGGGCGCCCCCCGCGTCGGGAGGTAGGGGCGGGTGCCCACACCCGCCCGCAGGCCGGCGGCGCGTTCAGGAAAACGCTGCGGCAGGCCGGAGAGGACGGGCGGCCACAAGGGCCGCCCCTACGGCGAGGGTGGAGGATAGCTGCCGCGGGCCGATGAGGGCAGAAGGCGAATTGCCCCGCAGGGGCAAGAGAGGCTGCCCTGGGGTGTCGGCCCCTACGGAGGATATCTTCAAGGGCTGTAATGTAGGGGCGGGGCTTGTCCCCGCCCGCGGGCGGCCACGAGGGTCGCCCTACGGTGAGGGTGGAGGACAGCTGCCGCGGGCCGATGAGGGCAGGAGGTGAATTGCCCCACAGGGGCAAGAGAGGCCGCCCTGGGGTGTCGGCCCCTACGTTGGGGCAACCTGCGGAGCTGTAGCGTAGGGGCGGGTGCCCACACCCGCCCGACGGATACCGTCGATTTTGAACAGAGGAGGCCGTACCATGAAAACGCTGACCGTCGCCCTGCCGGGGCGGGAATACAACATACAGATTGGGCGTGGGCTGCTCACCCGGGCGGGGGAGGAGCTTCGGGCCGTCCTGCCCGGGGCCTCCCGGATTTTTGTGGTGACAGACAGCCATGTGGCCCCCCTGTACCTGGAGCGGGTGCGCGCCAGCCTGGAGGGGGCCGGGTTCCGGGTGACCGCCCACACCGTCCCCGCCGGGGAGGGCTCCAAATGCCCCGCCCGTCTGGCCGAGCTGTGGGAGGCCATGATGGACGCCGGGCTGACCCGCACCGACGCGGTGGCGGCCCTGGGCGGCGGCGTGGTGGGAGATCTGGCGGGGTTCGCCGCCGCCACCATCCTGCGGGGCGTGGACTTCGTGCAGATTCCCACCACTCTGCTGGCCCAGGTGGATTCCTCCGTAGGGGGCAAGGTGGCCGTGGATCTGGAGCACGGAAAGAATCTGGCGGGGGCCTTCTGGCAGCCCAGACTGGTGCTCATGGACCCGGAGGTGCTGGACACTCTGCCGCTGCCTGTCTTCATGGAGGGCATGGCGGAGGTGGTCAAATACGGCTGCATCAAGGACGCGGCCTTTTTCGACTTCCTGGCGGCCCGGCCCTCCCGGGCGGAGCTGATGGCGGAAATGGAACACATCCTGTATACCTGCTGCGCGATTAAACGGAGCGTAGTGGAACAGGACGAGCGGGACACGGGGGAGCGGATGCTCCTCAACTTCGGCCACACGCTGGGCCACGCCTACGAGCTGGCGGGGCACTACACCGAGTGGAGCCACGGCGCGGCGGTGGCCGCCGGCATGTGCGCCGCCGCCCGGCTGGGCGTACGCCTGGGGGTGACACCGGCGGAGCTGCCGGAGCGCCTGGAGGAGGCGCTCTCCGCCCTGGGGCTGCCCACCGCCATCCCCTGCACGGCGGAGGACTACGCCGCCGCCGTGGGACTGGATAAGAAGGGGGCGGGGGAGGACATTTCGGTGATCCTCCTGGAGCGCATGGGCCGCGCCGTCCCCCACCGGATGCCCAAGTCCCGACTGCTGGAGGAACTGCGATGAACGTCACCATCACCCCCGCCGCCCTGGGCGGCGCCGTCACCCCGCCGCCCTCCAAGTCCCAGGCCCACCGGCTGATCATCGCCGCCGCCCTGTCCGACGGGGTGTGCCGCCTGTCCAATGTGGAGCTGTCCCAGGACATCCAGGCCACCCTGCGATGTATGCGCACCCTGGACGCGGACGCCTCCGCCGACGGCACGGTAATCCGCGGGGCCGACCTGGTGGACGGCTTTGAGACGCCCCCGCCGGAGATCATGGACTGCGGCGAGTCGGGCTCCACTTTGAGGTTTTTGATCCCCGTGGCCCTGGCCCTCAAGGGGGGCGGCCGGTTCACCGGCCACGGGCGGCTCATGGAGCGGCCCCAGGAGCCCTATTTCCGCCTCTTTACGGAGAAAGGAATTGCGTGGTCGCTGGAAAACGGGGTGCTCGCCGTGGAGGGGCGGCTGACGCCCGGCGTCTACGCCCTGCCCGGCGACGTGTCCTCCCAGTTTATCACCGGCCTGCTCTACGCCCTCCCACTGCTGGAGGGGGACAGCGAGCTTGTCCTCACCACCGCGCTGGAGAGCCGGGGCTATGTGGACATGACCCTGGACGCCCTGGCCCAATTCGGCGTCTCGGCGGAGTACGACGGGGACCGGCGCTTCCGGGTGCCGGGGAACCAGGCGTACCGCCACCGGGATCTGGCCATCGAGGGGGACTGGTCCAACGCCGCCTTCTGGTTTGCCGCCGCGTTCCTGGGCCACCGGGTGGACGTGGAGGGGCTGAACCCCCGCTCCGTCCAGGGCGACCGGGTGATCGGGGAGCAGCTTGCCCGCCTGACCCAGCCCGGCCCGGCGGAGCTGGACGTGTCCCAGTGCCCCGATCTGGTGCCCCCTCTGGCGGCCATGGCCGCCCTGCGGGCGGGGGAGACGACCGCCATCGTCAACGCCGCCCGCCTGCGCATCAAGGAGAGCGACCGGCTGGCCTCTGTGACGCAGGTGCTCAACGCCCTGGGGGCCGGTGTGGAGGAGCGCGCCGACCACCTGGTGCTCCGGGGCAGGGAGCGGCTGGCGGGGGGCGTCACTGTCTCCGGCCACAACGACCACCGCATCGCCATGATGGCCGCCATTGCGGCCACCCGCTGTCAGGGGCCGGTGACCATCACCGGCGCGGAGTGCGTGAACAAGTCCTATCCCCGCTTCTGGGCAGACTACGAGGCCCTGGGCGGTCAGATCGCCCGGACGTAGGAGGGGCGGGCGGCCACGGAGCCGTTTTTACACGAATGGTGTAGGGGCGGGGCTTGTCCCCGCCC
>ERZ836829.195-NODE-195-length-93148-cov-6.092875_pt1 | contig 93148 bp, 78 predicted proteins | sample MGYA00519574_ERZ836829 | MGnify/ENA primary metagenome ERZ836829 (study PRJEB31850, sample SAMEA3708808) | human gut metagenome | biome: human gut; feature: human-associated habitat; material: faeces | place: China | collected 2014 ...
AAAGGAACCTGCGGAGTTTGGTCCGGCGACGAAACCATTACACCGAAGGGCTTTCTTTGCATGACGCATGAACTGTTACTTCAAATATTATTGTATCTCTCTGTGGACTTTTCTTCTGACGAGTATAAAGCAGCATACCTGCATTGCTATTGTGAGTCCCCATGATACTAAACAATACGTCAAGTGCGCGGTTTCTTGGAAATATAACATAAATCCAGAAGATTCTGGTGCCGACTGTTCCGATGATTGATAGGATCATTGGCACGCCTGAGCGCCCCATTCCACGCATTGCGCCTGGAAAAAGATCCATTATTCCACACAAAAAATATGTCAGCGTTGTAAATGAAAGGATTTCCATTCCACTTTTAATTACATCCGGCTCTTTATTGTAGACACTTAATATCTGCGGTCCAAAAACGTAAAATGCACCGCCCATGACTGTTGCTATGAGAATTGACAAAATGATGCAGTCAATTAGGACACGGTCCATTCGCTTTGTCTTTTTAACTCCATAATTCTGACTGGTAAAGCTCATGCACGCCTGTGTAACAGAATTGATTGAGGTATATAAAAATCCAAGCAAATTGTTGGCTGCCGTATAGCCTGCCATAGCAATTGAGCCAAATGAGTTGACGGATGACTGCAGCAGTACATTAGAGAAATTAATTACAGTACTCTGTATTCCTGCTGGCACTCCAACTTGAAAAATCTGCCGTAAATATTTTCCATTTATTGACAGCTTTGAAAAATGAAGCTGATAGCACGCATCTGTTTTGCAAAGGCAGCGAAGTACAAGAACGCAGGAAATCATCTGGGAAATCACTGTTGCAATTGCAACTCCCTCTACGTCAAGATGAAATAAAATAACTAATACCATATTTAAAATGGCATTGACTGCACCTGATATCACTAAAAAGACTAGTGGACGTCTTGTATCTCCGACGGCTCGAAGCACAGCTGCACCGTAATTATAAAGCATAAAAAATGGCACACCGACAAAATAGATTTTCAAATAAAGTGCAGCCATATCAATGACCTCATCAGGTGTTTCCATCAGTTCAAGTGCAAAACGCGAAAATAAAAGTCCTACAATCATCATCACAACACCGCTTATTGCAGCAAAAAGAATTGAAGTATGGACTGTATCAGACATTTCCTTTATCTTGCCAGAAGCAAAAAAACGTGCAGCCAGCACATTAGTTCCAAGTGAAATACCGATAAAAAAGTTAGTAAACAAATTTATCAGCGCACTCGTTGAGCCGACTGCTGCTAAAGGTCGGCTGCCGCTGAATTGTCCCACCACGATAATATCCACAGCATTAAACATCAGCTGTAAAATGCCTGACAGCATAAGTGGAAGCGAAAATGTAATGAGCTTGTCCATGATCGTGCCATTTGTCATATCTATTTCATATTTTTTGTTGTTTTTCATAAAATCTTCTTTCTAATTATGTCTTCTTTTTCTGTCAATAATTCATTCTCCAATTATATTTTCAAGACGTCCGATCTTGTCTATCTCGCAGATCACTTTATCTCCTGTCTTTAAAAATTTCGGTGGATTAAAGCCCATTCCCACACCAGCAGGTGTTCCTGTCGCAATCAATGTTCCTGCAAGAAGCGTCATGCCCTCGCTCAATTCTTCAATTGCACCACCTATTGTCTGAATCATGAAGCCTGTGTTACTGTTTTGGCGAAGCTCACCGTTTACATAGCTTCTGATTCCAAGATCTGCAACATTGCCGATCTCATCCTTTGTCACGATACATGGGCCAATGGAAGTCAGCTTGTCAAGGCTCTTTCCAAGATACCACTGCTTATGACGTGTCTGCAAATTGCGCGCACTGAAATCATTAATGATCGTATAGCCAAAGATGAATTTCTCTGCATCCTCTGCCTTTACGCCCTTTGCATCCCTGCCAAGCACAACGCCAAGCTCTGCCTCATAGTCCAAACTGTCCACTAAGCCTTTATAGCTTGGAATCGTCTCCTTATCTCCAGCAGCCTCACTTACACGCTTTGAAAAATAAATAGTGTATGGCTTGTCCTTTGCGAATGCTTCTTTAGAAAATGCACTTGCTTCCTTTGCATGCTCAGAATAATTGATTCCAAGGCACACCACATCCTGTCTCGGACGCACAATCGGTGCTAAAATCTGAATTTCATCTAACGCATAGGCACGCTTACCCTCTCTCTCATTTAAAAGCCTATCCTTTTGCTCATCAGTAATCGTGCACACAAGCTCAGTCATATCAGAAAATTTCATTCCATAATCTTCTATTCTATATAAAAAAGGATCTTTCTCAAAGCCAGCAAAAAGCAGCTGTGTTCCTTCTAATTTTCCTGTATAAAAACGCATTTTTATGCCTTCTTTCTATTACACATTTTCCATGAAAACGCCTCGGCGAATGTTCTTCGCCGAGACGCCTTCGTAGAACTTCCGGGTTACACTCGTTATCTAATCAGCTGTCCCTCAATACCTTCAAAATCAATAGTGCGTGTTGTTCCATCCTTTAGTGTAATGGTTACAGGGCCGTAGCCTCCGCACTTCTTTGTATCTGTATAATTTACTTTTTCAATTGGGAAAATCTCATCGTCTGTGAAATCTTCAAGACTTTCCTTTGTGATAACCTGTGAAATAAGTACATACGGCTGATAGCCATATTTCTTTTCTCTTGCAGTTTTTGCATAAATCACGATAGAGTTTTCTGAATCTGGATTTGTTCCTGTGCTCTTAACAATCTCTAGCTCATCCCATCCATCATAAATTGTCATTGCCATCTGCTTTTCTCTTCCAGTATGATCATGACCCTTTAAGATAATTGCCTTTGCACCATCTGCAGTCTTTTCGATGATCTGTGTTCCATTGTCTGGGAAACCATAAGAGCCAAGTGTCAGGCGAATCGGACAGCTAAACAGACGAAGCTTGTCTGCACGGATAACACCATAAGGCACTGTAAAATCAGCCAGATTCATTGCCTGAATCCAGTGACACTCATTCTCTAAATCATAGTTAAAGAACTGACGGCGATATAACACATCATTTTTAAGACCGTGCCAATATGTTACATTGCCCTTTTTAATTTCATCTGAAACACCATCATAAAGAACATACTGCTGTGCTTCGATATCTGGTGCAACAGCTGACTCCCACGGATACTTGGTGTTAAAGCAAAGCTTTGAATAATTCCACATGCCATGCTCATCTTTTTTATTCTTTACTACTTTTCCAGTACGAAGAATAGTCTCACCATTTGCCTGATGATTTGAGAAGCAAAGTGCCGGTCCATTTAATGATGTAACCTTGGTGCCTTTGCTTCCAAGTGTCTCCCAAGTACCATTATTTTCTGTTGCTGTCCAGAATGGATGATCTGCCGGCAGATGCAGACAAAGAAATGCCTTGCCAAGCCAGAATGGAGATTCTGCACATGAGTAGCCCTGAACAAGAGGTGTAAACTGACCATAAAATCCAAGTGTTGGAACACCCTTAAATAAGAAGTCATCTCTTGTCATAAACTGAAGCAAAGAGCCAGAAGAAATACGTCTTGCCAGGCCTGGATCGGCTGTGCTGTTATGAAGCATTAAGTTGCCGTCAAAAGCGCTTGTTGCTGCGTTACGGTAAATATTGCTTCTGCCCCACATATTGGTGAAGCCATCACGGTCAAAGAAATCCGCATATGTTTCCATCAATTTATTGGAGTGCTCCTCAAACTTTGCTGCGATATACGGCTGCTTCTCATAGCCATACCACAAATTCCATATTGGTGCATAAACATTAAATGCCCAACAGGAATAATAGTCAAATGAATGACCATCTCTGTACCAGCCATCGCCTGCATAGTAGGCAAGAATGCTCTGTGCATGATCAAGCATGATCTCTTCATCAATCTCGTAGCCTTCCATATCAAGGAAAGCCATATCAAGCATGTTAAACAGACGCCAGTTCTGCGGAACTGTATTTCCATCTGCATAACCTCTTAAAAATTCAGCAATTACATCCTTTTCTTCCTTTGTGTATGTATCCCAGATCTCCTCCTTGCAAACCCAAAGACAAATGACAAGTGCACATGTCTCTACTGTCTGCTGAAAAGCTCTGTTGTAATCGCCAGCCATCTCCTGAAGCTCCTCATAGCGGCCTACCGATACCGGATCCCCCTTTGTACATGCGCGAAGTACATGTGACTTATAATAATCACGAATGGAATAACCGCACAGATTCAGGTCTGGATTGTCGTGAATCAGCGGTGCTGCGATAAAGAAGGAACGTGCAAGTCCCTCAAAATACTCTGCCTTAAATTCCCATACAGCATCAGCGCTGTGCGGATAAGTTACCTTTGTCTCTTTTCGAGGCATAACAACTGGATCCTCAAAGTGAGCGATATTTTGAAATACGCCCTCTAATAGATACGTTCCTGCCTCAATCCAAGACTGACGTGTAAGTCCCGTATATGGGCTTACTGTGTAATCCAATGTTTTTGGTACAAATGCCATGATTGTTTTCCTCCCATTTTTGTTTTTACCAGATGAACAATTCTTCTCCTGTCAGCTTCCAAATTGCTTCTATATAATAGTAATCACCGTATACAATCGGGAAGTTATGTTTCTCATCACCGTAAGCTGCAGTGCAGCGCTCCAGCAAATAATCTGTCTTTATATCATAGCTGCAGCTCTTTTCGTCAAGCGCCTTTAACATACGAACTGCTGCATCCAGATAATTTTTCTTTTTCCACTCTTTTGCCACCTTAGACAGCTCAATCAGACCACACGCTGCCACGCTTGCTGCGATATCATCCTCCCAGCTGCAGTCAGACGGCTGACGAAAATCAACCGGAATCAAGCCGCTCTCTGGAATGCAGGAAATAAAGTAATCTGCTACCTTCTCTGCAGTATCCAAATAGCGTTCCTTCTTTGTATGAAGAAAACTTAAAGTAAAGCCATACAACGCCCAGCTCTGACCTCTTGTCCAGGAAGAACCCTTCGCATAGCCCTGACCACCGTAGGAGCGGTTAATGTCACCTGTTACCGGGTCAAACTCAACAATATGTCTCGCAGAGCCATCCTCGCGGATAAATGCCTTAATTGCAGTATCTGCATGCTTTGTTGCGATGTGGTAATATCTCGGATCTCCTGTCTGATCATACGCCCAATATAAAAGCGGAAGATTCATTGTACAGTCGATTATTGCCCATCCATTTCTTCTCGGATCAACATTTCCATTCCATGCAACAATAAAGTTTCCTGCCGGATTAAAGCGTCCTGCCAGGTTAGATGCAGCCATCAGAGCTCTGTTTTCGGACTTTTTGTCACCAGTCAGACGATACTTGGCAACAGACGTCGGCAGCCAGCGAAATCCGCTGTCATGATCCATAACCCAGTAATTATTCAGCGCCGCATCCAGCTTTTCCTCAGTCTCCTCTGCATTTTCACGGTAAATTTCCTCTCCAGTTGCCTTGTAGAGCTGCCACATTATGCCGCCCCAGAAGCCATTTGTCCACCAGCCGATTTTTTCACCAGAGCAATCATTCCACGCACCATTTTCTGCCGTGTATGGAATTTTTCCACGGTTTCGTTTTGCAACCTCAAGCTCCTTTATCTTGATTTTCTGCGCAACCTCCTGCGCCCATTTCTGATAATCCATTTTCGCATCCACCTTTCTGTTTTGCTTAGATCATTGTAACATAGAAGTGCAAAAAATACCATTGCAAAAAGTCCTTTTTCTGGGTACTATAAGTATGTAGTGTTACTGTTCACGAAACTGTGTTACGAAAGCCATTCACCTTAGGGCTTTGCCTTAAATATTGTTTTATCCGTGAACAGTAAATACGTAGTTGCCTTTTTAAAATTTAAGATTGGAGAATTTATATGATTAGACAGATTATACATATTGATGAAGAAAAATGCATTGGCTGTGGCCTTTGTGCAGATGCCTGCCACGAGGGTGCGATTGCGATGGTTAATGGAAAAGCAAAGCTGATGAGGGAGGATTACTGTGATGGTCTTGGTGACTGTCTTCCAGCATGTCCTGCGGACGCGATTTCGTTTGTGACACGTGAGGCGCCAGCATATGATGCGGCTGCTGTGGAAGCTGCTAAGCTAGAAAAAGCTGCGAAAACAACAAATGCGAAAACACCAGCTGCTGCCACTTCCTCCATTATCTCTGGGCTGAAATTAACTGATGCGCCAGTTCACACCGGCTGTCCTGGTTCTCGCGCTCAATCTTTTACACAGCAGGCTCCGGCTCATGCCTGCCCGAGCTCTGCTTCACGCGATCTGGATGCTGTCGGTTCATCTGCCCTGTCCCAGTGGCCTATTCAGATTAAGCTTGTTCCTGTAAATGCTCCTTATTTTAATGATGCCGATCTTTTAATTGCTGCTGACTGTACAGCTTATTCTTACAGCCGTTTCCATGAGGATTTCATTAAAGGACGAATCACTTTAATTGGATGTCCAAAACTTGATGACGGTGACTATAGTGAAAAGCTGACTGAAATTTTTACATCAAATGAAATTAAAAGCATTCATCTGGTGCGCATGATGGTTCCGTGCTGCGGCGGACTGTCAAAAGCTGTAGCAAACGCAATCGCTGCCTCTGGCAAGCAAATTCCATGCACGATTACCACGATTTCCCCACAGGGTGAGATAATTCGCACAGAAAGGATCTAATTAAATTATGTCTTGTACAAATACACCACTGCACAATGAACTGCTTGGCGCAGTGATCGGCCTCGCCCGTACATGTGCCAACAATCCAAAGACTGATGACACAGACCGCCTTATTTTTACAGCTCTTCGCGTGTCTGCAAACAAAAGCGCAAATGAGCAAACACTCGCTGCCATGATCCGCCGCATAAATGAAGAAAAAGCGATCATCTCTCCAGGCTGCGCGACCTGCACGGCACGCTGCGGCAACACTGATAATTACGATATGTCACTTTTGTGGAATGCACCTGATGAGATACGCAAAGCAAAGCTTTCCATCTTGAAAAATGCCCAAGCACTCGCCGAAAAATTAATGCAGACAAAAAGCGAGGAGGTTCCTGAAGGAACCATTCCTCGCCTGTATCATGCACTTTTCATGGTAAAGGAAGATTGGGATGCTAAGCCGCTGCAAGAGCTTGCTGAGGATATCGCCTCACTTTGACATACTCCCACGGTTAAAACCGTGGGCTTTCCCGCCCGATTTTTGTAAAAATATTGCTGCTTTGTTGTGGAAAAAAACGATAAAAAAATATCATCGACTGTGACCTAGGCATTGACTGCTGTCTTGCAACCATGCAAGACGCACTCTCTGCCTCCACCAGCAAAATATGATTATTTTAACATATACATTTCCTTTAATTCCTGTAAAACCTGTTCCTTCGTTCTACCTACCAAACCCAACTGTTTAATATCAACATTTTCATCTTGCATTCGCTTGATGAATTCCTGAATATCCAAGAAGACACCCTTAGGCGCTGCAACTTTAACTGTTGGATCAATCAATTCCGTCAAACGGAAAACATCATTCTTATGCTTCTTAATATTTTTACTGTCAACCTGTTCTCCAGCTGCTTTGCGATCGGTCAAATCCATCCAAGCCTTCGCCTTAAACGGAATTAAATATGCTGCATTCAAAACTGTGACACCTTCGATAATAATTTTTCCCTGTTTCAAAAATTCATAATAATTATCATCCAATAAAATCGCAGATAAACTTGAAACATCTTCGTCTATTGGCAATGGTGTCAATACTGCCTCTTTCGGAAGCTGAATGGCATCCAGCTTTCGCGTAAAAAGTTCAATCATTGCTGGATATTGTTTTGAAATCGGATGACTAAAACGATAGAATTGAGGAACTCCTGAGCTTTTATTACAATGTTCATATCCTGCTTGCTTTACATAATTCCAAAACCTCCTTCCAAAGCTTGCATCAACAGCTTCTATGATCAAAACCAGATCCAAATCTTTTGTTGCCCGAAAATCTAGTCCCTCCTCTGTCATTAGAATATCACACGCTGTTCCTCCAATAATTGCATATTGCTCTTCGCATCCCTTAAACCACTCCTTAAAACTATCAATTCCTGTGACCATCAATTCGCCTCCACAAATCATTTAACATTTCTTCCACTGCTTCTTCTACTCGTTCATCTGAATCTTCTTTCAGAGCCAATGCCAGTGAAAGTTCATCAACACATTTTCTGTTTGATAATTTTCGCGGATTATATCTCCACATTTCGACTGCCACCTGTGTTCGCGAATCCTGTAAATTATTCGTCAAAATCCCTTTCCATTGAGAAATCTTTTCTGTTGCAAAACATGTAACATTAGGTGCATTCAGCATAGAATATTCAGCCAATGCTGAATAACCACTTTCCAATAGCTCTGACTTTACAAATTCCTTTGGAATATAGACTGTCCGTTTTACAGGACTTATCAATTTCTTATGCACTTTTTGGAATAATTCTTTTGGCGAATCCATAGAAAATAGTATTTTTTGTACTCCTGTTTTTCTTGTTTGCACCAATTTCATTTCTTCAAGCTGCCTTGATGCTCTTGAAATGGAAGTTGGTGTCAGCCCTAACTCCTTAGATGCCTGACTTGTTGACAATTCTTGCGCACCACTATAAATAAAGTACAGCAACAGCAACTGCGCTGATGGAAGTATTTCTTCATACTGCTGTTTTTCAGCACTGCATCTCTCTTGCAGATACAATGCCATAAATGGTAAATAAATTTGCTTATTTTCAACGACAAAAGGAATCCTCTCTCTAATCAAATATTCTTTCTGTCGCCATGTAATTTCCTTTAACACTAACACAACTGGCAAATTTTCAACATTCTGTATATGAACAATATGTTTTCTCAACGTCCCAATCTGCTCCAATTCAGTCTCAGGATAAAGGAAAATCACCTTTTTTTCATCTAACCTTGCCATTTGCAAGCGATATCTTGTCCTTATGAAATTCGGTAATTGTTTAAATATTGAATTTTCGTAAACAACATTTATACCCAATACTTTGTTAAGATAGTCCATCTAATTGTCTCCATTTATTTATAACTTATTTTTGTATTATAACTTGTTTTGAGTTATTATGCAATATTTAAGTTATAATATATTTAGTCGTTCAATACAAAAGTTACTGTTTTCCAAACCCCATTGACACAAAAAGCGAGGAGATTCCCAAAGGAACCATTCCTCGCCTCTCTCTAATTACCACTATTTTAATTACTTGACTTCATATACAACACAGCTATGCGGTGCTAGCTCTGCACTTACTGCTGTTTCTGCGCTGTCTACCTTGCCTGTCCACAGCTCTTCTAAGGAAAGTCCTGCGTCTGGCTCAAATAGACATCTGCCGTCTGCCCCGATGATGCTTTCAATATCGGCATTTACAATTTGTACTTCTTCAGACAGGTTAAACAATGCAACATAGGTTTGACCTGTCTTTTCGTTATGTGCAGACCATGCTGCCTGATTGTCGTCTCTTGCGATCTGGTGCGGCTTGCAGTCTGGTGTCAGCATTGAAAGCACCTTTTTGTTTGTTAAAAGACCAAGTGTCCACTCGTCAAGCTTTGTCAGCTCTGCACCGATCATAAGCGGTGAACCAAATAGACACCAAAGTGTCATCATTGTGCGCTGCTCGTCCTTTGTAAAACGTGTGTCACGTTCTTCGCCAAAGCCTTTGCCCAACTTTCCAATAGGAAGCATATCACAATCTGGATAATTGCCTCTTGATACCTGATTCTGCCACAACTCACAGCGTTCAAACATGTTTTTCAAAAGCTTCCAGTCATCCCAGAAATCATCTGTGATTCTCCACATGTTGGCATTGTTCTCATAGTGCCATGCCTTCTCGATAAGTGCTGGTCCCGGTGACAGAGACAATACAACACTTCTTCCACACTTTTTGATTGCCTTTGCAAGCATTTCAACCTCATGAGATGCAGAATATGGATTGTGCGGGTAAATATTTGTGTTGCAAATATCATCACATTTGATGAAATCAACTCCCCACTCAGCATACATTTCAAGCAAAGAATCATAATATGCCTGTCCTGCCTCACAATTTCTCACACCGTACATATCTGGATTCCAGCCACAGATAGAGCTTGGATCAGCAATTTGATTTGCAGTCCAGTCAGTTTTCTTTACTGCCATATGTGTATGTGCAGCGATTCTTGGAATACCACGCATTATGTGAATACCAAATTTCAAGCCAAGGCTATGTACATAATCTGCAAGTGCCTTAAAGCCCGTGCCACCTGCTGATGATGGGAAACGCTCTGGATCTGGCTGTAAGCGTGAATATTCGTCAATTGCCAATTCAGAATATGGAATATACTGATAAGTATTTCTCTGTGAGCCTGCCTTCTTTGCGTACCACTCAATATCAACTACTACATACTCGTAGCCGGCATCCTTTAAGTGTTCTGCCAAGTAAGCAGCATTTGCTCTTACCTGCTCTTCATTTACTGTAGTGTCATAATAGTCATAGCTGTTCCAGCCCATAGGTGCAATCGGTGCATAATCATTCTTGTTCATGATATCCTCCTTACTATTGTGTATTTTCTTACTTTTTATTATAATCACTTTATATAAAAATAAAAGAATACAATCTTGACATGAAAGGGTAATTTTTTGATGTACTATACAAAAGGCGTATTTGGTGTATTAAATCTTGAAAGCTTGCCAGATGAACCAATGGTTCTTCTTGACGGTGGAATTGAAAGCCGCTATAAGGAAGACTACTTTTTTGATAACAGCTGCCGCTCCAATTATCACGGTTATCTTTTTCAATATACACTGTCTGGGTGCGGTGCTTATGAATCTAATGGCAAAACTATTTTTCTTACTCCTGGCACAGCCTTTTTTGCTGCGATTCCCGAAAAAAGCTGCTATTATCTTCCTGAGAAAGCTGATAAACCATGGGATTTTCTCTATCTTCATTTCAATGGAAGCGCTGTTTTTCCTTTTTTTGAAAAGCTTACGCAACACTGCGGCGGTATTATTTCAATTGACGCACAGACAAGCTGCATTCAAAAGGCTCTTGCTCTTCATACACGCATGATTAGCGGCGGTCATTTGCAGCCATATGAGGGCGGTGAATTTTTATACGGCTTTCTCTGCGGACTGCTTCGTCATGTTCTTCATCCAGCTGCTTTTCACACTGAAAGCACTGCCAGTCAGGCAGCTCTTTTAATGGAAAAGGAATTTGCGACCATTGGCGGTATTGATGAAGTGGCAAAACGTCTCCATATTTCTTCTGAGCATCTGTCCCGCTCTTTTCACAGCGAATGGGGCATTGCTCCTGTTCAGTATTTAAATAGAATGCGTATTCAGTCTGCCATGAATGATCTTCTTGGAAGCACTGACACCATAGAAGTCATTGCTGCCAAAAACGGTTTTGCAAATGGAAACTATTTTGCTAAAGTCTTCCGCCGCTATACAAAAATGACTCCCGGTGAATATCGCTGCAAAAAAACTGGACAAATCCGAACTTTGTCAGTATAATAGGGCACAGGCTATTTGCCTACTGGTTCGAAACCCTCCCAGTATAAAAAACTAGGCTGATGAAGCGTTCTTTTTTAAGAGCGCTGTTTTCGCTATAGTTTTTGAGGTGTTCAAATTCGTGCGAAGGCAGCGCTTTTTTTGCTGACTTTTGCGCAAAAGAAAGGAACAGCTTATTATGCGAAAAAAAGTAATTATCGACTGTGATCCGGGCATTGATGACAGCCTTGCGATCATGCTTGCCCTCTCCTGTGATCAGATTGAGGTGCTTGGAATCACAATTGTCTGTGGAAATTCCCCGACTGAAATGGGAGCAGGCAATGCTGCAAAGGTGCTTCGTCAAATGAATCGCCTTGACATTCCAATTTTTACCGGTGAACGCACACCACTAAAGCGCGACTATGTAAACGCGCTTGACACACACGGCGCTGACGGCTTAGGCGAAAGCTTTCTTGAGCCAGTGGAAAACTTTTCTTTCCACACTGATGCCGTCTCATTTCTTGAGGAAACGATTCTTAACACGCACTGCAGCGTCATCGCACTTGGTCCGATGACAAATCTTGCACGTCTCATCCAGAAAAATCCTGCAGCATTTGCTGCAATTGATGAACTGGTATCGATGGGCGGTGCTTTTAAGAGTCATGGCAATTGTTCTCCTGTCGCTGAGTATAACTACTGGGCAGATCCTGATGCTGCTGCGCTTGTCTATGAGACAGCAGCCATGCAAAATCGTCTTATCCATATGGTTGGCCTCGATGTGACAAGACAGATTGTTCTTACGCCAGATCTTATCTCTTATTTAAAGCGTCTCGACAGCAAAACTGGCTCATTTGTTGAAGCTATCACGAAATTCTACCTTAATTTTCATTGGGAATGGGAGCATATGATTGGATGCGTCATCAATGATCCTCTTGCGGTTGCCTATTTTGCTGATCATTCAATTTGCAGTGGTTTTGATGCTTACACAGCTGTTGAAACAGGAGGCATAAGCATCGGTCAAACAGTTGTTGACTCTATGAATTTCTATAAAAAGGAATCTAATAGCGTGGTGTTGACACAGACTGATCCTGTCCGTTTCTTTACCTTCTTTTTCTCGCGCCTGCTTAATAAGACTCCTGATGAGCTTGATCTTTTATCCGATATGGTGCGAAGTCCAAAGCAGGTACGCGTCAATTCGTAGCTTATATGATTTTATCAAATTAATATAATCAAAACTGTAATACAAAAACTTATATAAAAAAGAGGTATTTGAAATGGAAAATAATAATAGAAGAAAACTTGGAACTTATCAGATTTGTTTAATTGCACTGGCAATTGTTATGAATGTCATAGGCGGACAGATTGCGCTTGCTCTTCGTCTTCCAATTTATTTAGACAGCATCGGAACCATCATGATCGGTGCCATGCTTGGACCATGGTGCGGCTTAATCCCTGGTCTGCTTGGTGGTCTGATCATGGCTTTTACTGGTGATATTTACTCACTGTATTTCGCACCTGTCGGCATGATCGTTGGTTTTATGAGTGGTCTTGCTCACACAGGTTTTTCTGGTCTTCGCGGCGGTGCTAAGCTTCAGCGCATTTTGTCACTCGGTCATATAAATACCGTTAAGGATGCCGCAATCATGATAGGACGTGCCTTTGTGATCTCTCTTCCAGGAACAGTTGTCAGCGCTTTTATCTGCACAGTTCTTTTTGGCGGAGTGACCTCATCTGGCTCTGCAATTCTTGTTCAGTTTCTGGCTGCAAAGACACCGCTTGGGCTGACAGCAAGCATCGTTCTTGTTCAATTTTTAACTGATTTTTGTGACCGCGCAGTAAGCCTTGCGCTTGTCATGGCAATGGTTCGCGTGCTTCCTGTTTCCATTAAGCAGCGCCTTGCCGCGAATTAATGTAATATACGGGTAACTATTCAGAACCCCATTCGCAAAATCGCATCTTCGATGCTTCTATTTTGCTCATGTGGTTACCTCGCCATATAAAATTGCTATTCTGTCTGAATGCAAGCATTCACAGAAAGCAATTTTGCATGGCTCTGAATAGTTACATATAAGGAGAAATTTATGGGAATCCCTGTTGAACGTTACAGTAAAATTACTGATAAAAATAACCGTGAAATTTGTCTGCTGCGTGCTTTTCCATGCGCTTGGGGAAAATGCACATTTTGTGATTACATCGAAGACAATGGACATGATGAAGCAGCGATGATTTCATTAAATAAAAGCATTTTAGATCAAGTCACCGGCGAATTTGGTGTTTTAGAGGTCATCAATTCAGGAAGCTGCTTTGAACTTCCAAAGCAGACACTTGATGATATTGAAAATGTAATAAAAACCAAAAACATCCATAAGCTCTTTTTTGAATCGCACTGGATGTATAGAAAACACCTCGCTGCAATGCGAAGCCGCATGCCGGTGCCGATCATTTTTAAGATTGGCGTAGAGACATTTGACAGCGATTTTCGTGAGCATGTTCTTAATAAGCATGCCGACTTTCAGTCACCTGAAGAGGTAGCCAAATATTTTGACTCTCCATGTCTGATGGTCGGCATAAAGGGGCAGACAAAGGAAATGATCGCGCACGACATTGACTGCCTAAAGCGCTATTTTAAGCTTGGAACAGTAAATGTATACAACAATAATACTACACCAATCAAACGTGATGAAGAGCTTGTTCGCTGGTTTATGAAGGAATATAACTGGCTGCTTGACGATCCTTCTGTTGAAGTATTATACGATATCACTGATTTCGGTGTTGGGTGAGTTCCCACATTGCTAGTCCGGCTGCTACTGCTACATTAAGAGAATCGACTCCGTTCATCATTGGAATTTTAGCTACATAATCAGCTGCATTGATTGTGGACTCTGCAAGTCCCTGTCCTTCGTTTCCCATGATGATCGCGAGTCGATCTTTTTGTTTTAAAACTGGATCATCAATTCGAATATTATCTGAACGAAGTGCCATTGCAACTGTCTGAAAGCCTTCCTCCTTCAGCCATCCAATGCCCTCTTCCTTCCATCTTGCCTCGCTGCTTCCAATATAAGCCCATGGAACAAGAAGTGCATTTTCCTACACTTACACGCATTGCACGGCGATAAAACGGATCTACACAGGCTGGTGACAATAATACAGCGTCTATGCCAAATGCTGCTGCACTTCTAAAGATTGCACCGATGTTTGTTGGATTTTCTACATCCTCAAGCACAACAATACGCTTTGCATTTTCAAGCACTTTTTTATAATTAAAATTTTCTTTTCTTCGCATCGCGCATGAAATTCCACCTGTCAATACATAGCCAAATTCTCTTTTGGCATCCTCTGGATCTACTATGTAAATAGGTGCCTCTCCCACACGATCTAAAATCTCATCTTTTTCCATTTTTTCAGTACAGACAACGCTTAGCGGCTCGTAGCCTTTGCGAAGAGCAATATCAATAACATTTTTGCTTTCTGCAATAAAAATGCCTGGCTCTGGCTCATAATAACGAAGAAGATGCACTTCTTTATTTCCAACATACCATTCTAATTCTTGAAGCTGTGCTGATGAAGCCTTGATTATATTTTTTTTATTTCTCATATACATACCTCTGCTTGCTGCTATTTATTCTCTATCTAATAATAGCAGATCTTCCTCTCTTGCGTAAAGCACTTTTGGCACTCCCACAGAAGGATTCCAGTCACTTTTACTGATCTTCCACTGCAGCCACTCACAGTTCTCATCTTTTCGAAATGAAATATTCCACTCAAATGGATCCTCTAATATCCTGTATTCGCCAACTGTCAATTCAGTTATACGACCTTCTTTTGGCTTTTTTTGCATCAGATAATGAGCCCTGATTCCAACAGTATGCGCCGTAAGTGCTTCCTTTGATACATCAAACGCCACACCCCATTCTGCTGCCCAAAGTTTACCGAAGGATTTATCTTTCATCGGTGTTTCTGTCGGCTCTAAATCCTTTACCAGTTCCACACTGCAAATATTTTTACAGCCTGACAAGAGAGCTGCTGTTTTTGTCTTTGGATTCTTAAAAAATTCTTTTACCGGTTCAATCACTTCCATCTTTCCCTGATTGATACAGCTTACAGTATCACAAAGGCGATACACTTCATCTCTGCTGTGCGATACAAACAAGGCTGGCTTTTGAATATCTTTTAACAAATCCATCATCTGCTGCTCCATCTTCCACTTAAGATAGCTGTCTAATGCGGCAAATGGTTCATCTAAAAGAAGAAGCTCTGGTTCTGCCGCTAACATACGCGCCATCGCGACGCGCTGCTTTTGACCTCCTGAGAGTTGATCTGGCATGTGTTTTTCAAGACCTGTCAGATGAAAACCTGTTATGTATTCCTGCACCTTTTTTTGATCTGGCTTTCTGCCCATTCCTGCCTGTATATTTTGTACCACATTCATGTTAGGAAATAATGCATAGTCCTGAAACATATATCCAACTTTTCTTTTTTGAGGCGGCAAATTTATCTTTTTTTTCGAATCAAACAGCACTCTGTCATTTAAAACAATTCTTCCTTCATCTGGACGCTCAATACCTGCAATGCATTTTAATGTCATACTTTTTCCGCATCCAGATGCGCCCAGAATTGCAAATACTCCGCCATCCATGCAAAAGTCCACATCCAGCAAAAAATTTCCCAGTTTCTTTTTTATCGTTACCTGCAACATATCTGTCTTTTGCCCCTATCATTACCATTGTTTTTTCTGTTTGTTTTTTCCTGATCCTAAAAGATTCATTAACAGCACAACGATAAATGCAATCACCATGATCACCATTACCCAAAAGCCGGCTGTCTTGTAATCTCCATTTTGAATTACCATCGCAATTTTCTGGGAAATCGTTCCTGTCTTTTTCGGAATATTTCCTGCAAGCATAGATGTAGCTCCATACTCTCCCATGGCTCTTGCAAATGTCAAAATCGTTCCTGAAAGTATTCCTGGACGCGCCGATGGAATCACGACCTTCCAGAAAATTTTCATTTCCGACATACCAAGTGTTCTGGCTGCATAGATTAAATTTACATCTACCTGCTCAAATGCTGCTCTGGCATTTCTATACATAAGAGGAAAAGCAATCACAGTTGCTGCAAGCACGCAGCCAAGCCAAGTCTGTACGACCTTAATTCCACAGCCTTCATAAAGCGCAGCGCCAAATGGACGGCGCAGACTAAAAATCAGTAAAAGAAAAAAACCAGCTACCGTTGGCGGCAGTACCATCGGCAGCGTAAGAATACCATCCAATACTGCTTTTGTTTTAGGTCCCGCTTTTATTACCTGTCTTGCTGCAAAAATCCCACCAAAAAAAGAAAGAATGGTTGCCACCACTCCAGTATTTAATGAGATCAGCAAAGGACTCCAATCAAGTCCTCTCATAAATTCCATCAATTCTTCCATTGTGCCACCATTATTTCCATCAATTTAGTAAGAGTACCACGTCCACAGAAGCAATGCACCAAATGAACATGGAAATTTACTTTTAATCTTCTACATCAGTATCGAAATAATACTTCTGGAAAATTTCTTTTGCATCATCTGTAATTAAGAAATCGACAAATTCCTTTGCTGTGGATGCCTCAAGCTCATCTGCCTCTGAATTTTGAATTTGTGCTACCGGATAAATAACATCTCCTGTCAGATCATAAGGAATCTTCTCTAAAATCTCAATACGATCTTCTAATCCATATGTATCGGAATAATAAACAGTTCCTACCTCATTTGATCCCTCTGCCACTGCTGACGTAACAACACCTACATTTGCACATTCATTGATTTCCACACCGCCAAGTGCTTCTGAAATGTCTGTTGTTGAAATCTTTGATACATCATCTGCCTTTTCTAACATTCCTGCATTTACCATTGCCTGACGTGTGTATTTTCCTACAGGCACTGAGCCATCTGCAAGTGCAATGCTGCCAGCCTTTTTAATATCCTTAAGACCTGTTACCTTGGTGTTGCTTTCCTTGTAAGTTACTACACAAACCTGATTGTTTACAACATTGTGACGTGTTCCCTCTACGACAAGACCATCTGTCTCATCAAGCTGATTCATCTGCTTAACTGCTGCTGAGAAAAATACGTCACAGTCTGCGCCTTCTTCAATCTGAACCATCAAAGTTCCTGAGCTGTCATAGCTTCCCTGTACATTTACATTTTCGTGTGTTTTCTGAAACTCTGCGATCAGTTCCTCCATTACCTGATTCAGACTCTTAGCTGCAAATACAGTGATTGTAACTTCTTCTTTTTTGTCTGATGCCTTATAACCACATCCTGCAAATATGGATGCCGCTAAAATAGTTGTCAGTATAATTCCTGCATGTTTCTTTCTCATTTTTTTCTTCTTAATCCTGCTTTTTCTGCTCTAATTTGTATAAGCTGTGCCGCAATACTGATAGCTATCTCTGCCGGTGTCTCACTTGCAATGTCTATTCCGATTGGTGCATGTACACGGTCAAGTTCTTCATTTGTGAAGCCCTCCGCCAGTAGTTTTTCTCTGACGTACTGAGTCTTTCGTTTGCTTCCCACTACGCCTATATAAGAAGCAGGTGTGCGCAGCGCAAACCGCTCAACATCTGCATCACAGCTATGTCCTCTTGTAACAACTACAAGATAATCTTCCTTTTTTACTTCCAAAATATCAGAAAGTAAATTAAAATCAACAGTTTTTGTTTCCTGTACACCTGGGAATAAATTAGGGGCTGTGTACTCCTCTCTGTCATCCATTACCATGCACCAAAAGCCCAAATGACTGAGTACTGGAACAAGCTCCTGTGCAAGATGACCCCCTCCGAAAATATAAACCTTTCCATCAAAGTTAAATTCCTCGGCATAAATCTTTTGAGTTTCATCATCCTCGTATTTTTCAAGTATTCGGCAATGACCTCGTCCCTCCTCAAGATGAGACTCTATTTTAGGATATCCTTTTGAAAATGGAAGTAGCAGCCAATATGACTTTTTCTCTTCTTCCATCTTTAATGCTTCCTTTAAAAAAGATGCAATCTTTGTATCCTGACTTTTCACGCTGTAAAATAAAACCTTTACTTTACCTCCGCAGACCATTCCAAGGCCGCCATTTTCTCCTGTTCCCAAGTCAAAATCCTCGACAAAATGAGCATCCTTTCCAGCAAGCGTCATTGCTTTTTTTACGGCCTGATATTCCAGATTTCCGCCGCCGATTGTTCCATAAATTCTGCCTGTATGATCTGCCGCCATATAGGCTCCAGTCGTGCGCGGAATTGAACCATTTCCTTCCACAATAGTGACCAGAACGGTATCACAATTTTGATTCCAACGGTCTAATAACAATTGATAAAGTGTTTTCATATATAACGTTTCCTCCAATTGTTTTTTGCATCTTTTGTAACTATTCAGAACCCCATTCGCAAAATCGCATCTTCGATGCTTCTATTTTGCTCATGTGGTTACCTCGCCATATAAAATTGCTATTCTGTCTGAATGCAAGCATTCACAGAAAGCAATTTTGCATGGCTCTGAATAGTTACATCATTTCAAGAATGTCGCCTTTTTTGATTTTTCCACCCTGAATTACAACGGCAAATACGCCCTCTCGCGGCATAATGCACTCGCCCATTCTCTTATAAATTTCACAGTGGCTGTGACATTCTTTTCCAATCTGAGTCATCTCTAAAATAACATCGCCGCATTGAAATCGTGTTCCCACTGGAAGATTTCGAAAATCATAGCCTTCTACGATCAGGTTTTCGCCAAAAGCACCAAGCCCAATCTGCGCTCCTTTTTTTCTAAACTCCTCTATTTTTTCATATGACAGCAGGCTCACCTGTCTGTGCCAGTGACCTGCATGTGCATCTTTCTCAATTCCCCAGTCCTTCACAAAAACTGCTTCTTCAATTTCCTGTTTTGCCGTACCACGCTTTTCGCTGATACAGATTCCTTTAATGACTCCCACTTTTGTTGTTCCTTTCCTGCTTTGCTGCATTCTTTTGACTTTGTCGGAACTACCCACCAATTTTGACCATCTCGTTGATTTCAGTCATCTCCTCTGGATGCTCAAAGCAATGAGCTGCAAGCTTTTTGTAAATGGCTGCTCTCATTGCAGTTGTTAGTTTCTCATTTAGCGCTTTTTGTATATTTTTTTCGTTTTGCAAAACTTCTTCTCCACGCAGAATCTGACGCAGATCAATTCCTTTATCATAGCAAAGACACAGCTTTAAATACCCCTGTGCCGTCAATCTAACTCTGTTGCAGCTTTCACAAAACTTTCCATGAATTGCACTTATAAAGCCAACTGGAATTGTTAATTTGGAAAACTTATAATACACTGCCGGGCCGCTTCCTATTGGGACTTCTTTTGTATGTAATGTCTGAACCATGTGTGATATCTGTTCTGATACCTGTTTTTTTTGATTTGCTTGATACGTGATCATTTCTGACTTTCCAAACTCATCTTCAAGACATGCTCTCAGTTCATCATTACTTCTTCCTACATACTGTTTTCCATAGCCAACTGGCATCATCTCAATAAAACGAAGCGGTATTTTTTCCTGCTGTGCATACAAAACAAGAGAAATAGGATTTAGCTCTTTTCGATTGACTGTATTGATTTTCACAGGCAGCTCCATTTCTTTTGCCGCCTGTATTCCATCAAGTACTTCTTTTAAATTTTGCCTTCCTGCAAGAGATGCAAATTCTTCAAAATCAAGGGTATCCAGACTCACATTTAATCCGTCCAATCCCGCTTCCTTTAATGAAGCAGCATAAGTTCTAAGTAAAACTCCATTCGTGGTCATTGTGATCGTTTCTACACCCGGAATTGCCCTAATCCCTCGAATGAGATCTGCACAGCCTTTTCGCACTAACGGCTCACCGCCTGTAATTCTGACATGCGTAATGCCAAGGCTGACGCCAGCCCTTACAATCTCCCAGATTTCCTCAAACGTAAGAATATTTTTCATCCCCACATCTGTAACTTCGTCTGGCATGCAATACTTACAGCGCAGGTTACATCGATCTGTGATTGAAATACGCAAGTAAGTAATATTTCTTCCATATTGATCCAGCATGCTGCTTACCAGCCTTTTCCAAAACCGCAATTAGGATAAGTACAAACTGGACAGTTTAAGCATAGTCCGCCCTCTCCAAGTAATGCCAGTTCCTCTGCTGTGATGAAATCGTTTGCTAACAGACGCGGCAGTGCCAGATCAAAAATCGTTCTTTTTGCATACATAACACAACCCGGCAGTCCCACAATCGGAATCGTTTTATCCTTATATTCATAATAAGATACTAAAAACATTGCTCCCGGAAGAACTGGTGCACCGTAAGAAACAATTCTTGCCCCGGTATTTTTGATGGCAAGCGGTGTTTTGTCATCTGGATCTACGCTCATGCCGCCTGTGCATAAAACAATCTCAGCTCCCTGTTCTATAGCACTAAGACAGCCCTTAGTAATTGCCTCATGGTCATCATCATAAATCTCATGGAAGATCACCTCACTGCCATATTCCTTTAATTTTTCTACTAGAACTGGCGTAAATTTATCCTGAATGCGTCCGTGATAAACTTCACTTCCTGTTGTTAAAATCGCAGCTTTTTGGGGCTGCAACGGCTTTATTTCCAAAATAGACCCGTCATTACAAATCTCTTTTGCGCGCTCCATTTTTTCTTTTTCAATCACAAGCGGAATGATTCTCGTCCCAGCTAACTTATCACCTTTCTTTACAAAGGTGTTGCCATGACGTGTCGCAATCATCATTTCTCCAAGACTATTGACTTTCCTTAGCTTCTCGCGATCCACCTTAAAAAGACCGTCACAATCCGCAATAAGCTCTATTTTTCCTTCCTTTACAGCAGATGGATGCATATGCTCGTTTCTGCACATCTCATAAAGAATTTGTGCTGCCTCATTTTCGTGCAGCATATGCTCATCCCTTTCCCAAATATATATGTGTTCCTTTCCAACACTTAAAAGGACCGGAATATCCTCCTTTGTGATTATGTGACCCTTTCGAAATACCGCATCTTTTGTCACACCTGGAATAATCTGTGTGATATCATGACACAATACCTGTCCCACGGCTTCTTCTGTTTTCATTAGTTTCATAATATTTTCCTTACTTTCTTTGTTTACTCTAATGCTTCGCAGATAACTTCTAAGACGCTTCCCGCGATGCATCTTGCCTTATCTGAAATCGTAAAGCAATTTGCCAATTCTTCTTTTCTTGGGTCGATATCAGCAATCTTAAAGCCTTTTGTGACTGGATAATTGTCTCGAATAAGTCCACGAAGAAGACCGTCAATAGTTGCTGTCACCTCTGTTTTTTTTATATCTGCGACGCTTTCGTTTTCTTTGTCTGATGCTTCAATTACAGCTATTACCTGACCTTTTTCTACGATATCTCCAATTTTACTCTTGTTTTTTAATATGCCGTCTGCCGGTGCATGAATGACACGCTCAACTCCGTAACCGCCGATTATGCCCGGTATTCCAGTATTTGGATATGCACTTCCTTCACGAATCACCCGGCCCAAATTGTGACCGCGCTTTGTCTCAATTACAACATCCACATCGACACCTGCAGTAAAGCCAGGACCAAGTGCAATAGTAAGTGGTGCCATATTTTTATTAGTTCCGAGATTACGCTTTGCAAGAATCGCATCTACTACAACCTTTGGCTGCATTGAAGCAATGCTTTCGCCCTTTGGATCAACCATTACTGGTACTTTGCCGTTTTTCCATGCATCAATCATCTGTTTTTCATCTTCTACACAAACTGCCTCCACACCTTCCACACAGGCACTTTTGCTATAAACAGCCTCGCTTAATGCGACTTGTCTCCTAATGGCAGCCGGATGATCCGTTTCCAGCACCAATAAACGAAATCCACTCTTTTTTAATCTATGAATCGTTCCCGTTGCCAGATCACCAGCACCGCGCACTATAATTAGATCACTTTTTTTCATCGGAAGTTTCCTTTCACTTTTTATAAGTCTAAAATATATTCTGCCTCCCAGTGATGCCCAGCTGCCTGTAACGCTTCTAACACTTTTTCTCTTTCTTTTGGGTCAGCTTTCCAGCAAAGACCACATCCTGCTGTGATTTCCCGTGGAATCGGGATCAGTCGCCCCGGCAATTTTTGCTCTATTCCAAATTTATCAGCTGCCATTGCCTGCGTAGTACTTTCAAATGTTAAAATCCAGGTTTTCTTTTTTATTCTCATATCAGATTGACTCTCCCATTACTCAAGCAGCTGCGACAACTTTTTAATAGCTTTTGCTGTTCTGTCAATTTCTTCCTCTGTATTTTTATGAGACACAGATATTCTAACTGCTCCCTGCATTTTTGTGCCCAATGTCTCGTGCATGAGCGGTGCACAATGAGCACCTGAACGAACAGCAATTTCTTCCTCTTCAAAAAGCCAGTCTGCAACATAAGCAGAATCTTCATCCCCCATGTTAAATGAAAGGATTCCCACTCTCTGGCTGCTGTCAGGATTTCCATACAAATGAATATTTTGCAGATCACGAATCTGATCCTCTAATCGTTTTATAAGTGATCTTTCTTTTTTTATAATAGCTTCTGTGCCAATCTCACTTAAATAGTTCAGTGCACCGCCAAGGCCAGCGATTCCATGTACATTCAAGGTGCCGGCTTCAAGATGTTCTGGCATTGCCTTTGGATGATCATGGTCAAAGCTGTGAATACCGCTTCCTCCGACCTTTAATGGATTGATTTTTACTCCTTGACGCACATAAAGTCCGCCTGTTCCCTGCGGTCCCATCAGACCCTTATGTCCTGTAAAGCAAAGGACATCGATCCCCATTTTCTGCACATCAATCGGCAAAATTCCTGCTGTCTGAGAAGCATCTACAATAAGAAGGATATCTTTATGTGATATTTCTTTTTTTATGCATTCCAAATCCGTGATGTTTCCTGTAAGATTCGATGCATGTGTCACAATAACTGCTTTTGTATTTTCTTTTATCAGTGCTGGAAGTTTGTCATAGTCTAATATTCCCTGTTCATCTGCAGATAAAAAGCTTACTTCTACTCCCTGCTTTTGCAGACGGTAAAGCGGACGCAGCACAGAATTATGTTCACACACTGTTGTAATCACATGATCGCCTTTTTGAAATAATCCTAAAATCGCTGTATTTAAGGCTTCTGTGGCATTTGATGTAAATGCAATGCAGTCAGCACTCTCTGCGTTAAAAAGCTGTGCTAACTGCTCTCTAACCTGATAAACGCATCTTCCTGCCTGCAGCGTGGCATCATGCGCACCACGCCCAGGATTGCCCATCGTATGTAGGGCTCTAATCATTTCTTCTTCTACTTCTTTTGGCTTTTGCAGAGAAGTTGCTGCATTATCCAGATAAATCATGGTTTTATAATCCTGTCTGCTTTGCTCATTCGCTCTGCTATATCATACATATTTGTAACTTCTCCAACCTGAAGCTTTTCTGTCAGTCCATAAAAATTCAGACATGTACCACATGTGCGAATCTCTACCCCCTGTGCTTCTAAACTTTTCAGATCTTCTAATGATTCTGAGCCCTCGCACGTTAAAAATGCACCGCCGTTATAAAAAAGCATCTGATCTGGCAGCTCATCCTGCTGTGTCAGCGCATAAATAAAGCCCTTTAATAACGTTGCGCCCAACTGCTCATTTGGACCTCCCATGGTTTTAGAAGAAATAACAACAAGACTAGTCTTCTTTGCTGGTGCACATGGAATACATTCTTCTGTATTCTTTGCAGTTTCACTATCAGGTTTTTGTGTTGTTTGTTCATCTGTCTCTCCAACTGTCAGCGTTACACGATATTCCTGATCTTTTATCTTTTTAGACTCACATCCATATCCTTTTTGCTGCGCCATTTTCGTTAAATTCTGTACAGCAATTTCATTATCAACTAATACCTCTACCACACCTGCTCCATTTAATTCTTTGATTGCCTCTTTTGCCTTAACTAACGGAATTGGGCAGATATCGCCAATTGCATTTACTTCTTTTTTCATAATGTTTTTTCTCCTATTTTCGCTATTTTTTCTTATAATCAATTACAAAAATTTCTGATTTTTTTTGTTCTGTCACTTCTCCTACGATAGCAGCTGGAAGACCTGCCATTTGCAGCTTTTCACACAAGTCATCTGCCTGTGCTTTTGGTACAGCAAACAATAAACCGCCTGACGTTTGTGGATCATACAGCACTTCTTCCATTCCAAATGATATATCCTCAAACTTCACATATCCTTCGAGATGGTTTCTATTTTTTTGACCTGCTGCAGTCAATAAAAATTCTTCAGCACATTCCACTGCACCATCAAATACTGGAACCTGATCGGCATAGATTACACTCGAGAGCCTTCCATCCATCATCTCATGAAGATGGCCTAAAAATCCAAAGCCTGTCACATCTGTACAGGCATGTATGCAAAAATTTCTTCCAATCTCAGATGCTGTGCGGTTAAGTGTTGTCATAGAAGCAATCACCTGCTCCATGGCTCCCTCAGGTGCTTGTTTTACACGGTTTGCCGCACATATAATTCCTACACCCAGTCTTTTTGTTAAGATCAGTTTGTCTCCAGATTTTGCACCATTGTTTTTCCAGATTTTTTTTGGATTAACTATGCCTGTAACTGACAATCCATATTTGACATCACTGTCAGCAATTGAATGGCCGCCGGCGAGACTTCCGCCTGCTTCCTGTACCTTCTCTGCACCGCCCTGAAGAATCTTTCCAAGTATATTTAAATCCATTGATTCAGGAAAGCAGACGATATTTAGCGCAGTTTTTACATCACCGCCCATAGCATATATATCACTTAAGGCATTTGTTGCTGCTATCTGTCCAAACAGGTACGGATCTTCCACCATAGGTGGAAAAAAATCTAGCGTCTGCACAAATGCCTGATAATCATTAAGCTTATAAACTGCCGCATCATCACTGCTGTCATAGCCTACAAGCAGATTTTCATCTTTTTGTCCTTTTGGAAGGCGCTCCAAAATATGCTCCAGCACACCAGCTCCAAGCTTTGCCGTACAGCCGCCGCTTTTGCAAAATATAATTTCTTTTTCACTCATATTGGCACACTTTCTTTATTTTCTGGCACATTCAAATGCTGTTCCTAAAAGAATATCAAGTCCATGAGACATTGAATCCAATATATAAGTAAGACTCTCCTCAACTGCCTTTGGGCTTCCCGGCAGATTCACAATAAGCGTCTGCTTACGAATAACACTAGCTCCACGACTTAACATTGCGCGCGGTGTGATAGTCAAGCTATAGGCGCGTATTGCCTCTGCAATTCCCGGTGCATTGCGATCAGCCACAGCAAGCGTTGCCTCTGGTGTCACATCTCTTTTAGAAAAACCAGTGCCGCCTGTTGTCAGTACAAGTGCACATTGTTCTTCGTCTGCTAATCGACAAAGCTCTTTTTCGATTGCTTTTTGATCATCAGGTAAAATGCAATATGATATCACTTCATACTTTTCTGTAGGAAGAAGTGACTTGATCTTTGGACCGCTTAAATCCTCTCGCTCGCCTTTAAAACCTTTATCACTAAGAGTTACAATTCCTACTCTATATTTTTGATTATGTTTTTTTTGTTCCATTGCAGTGCCTTTCTAATTTGCTTTATAATGACCGCTTTTGCCGCCAGATTTTTCCACTAGATGAATCCCTGATATTTCCATGCCGCGATCCATAGCTTTGCACATATCATAAATTGTCAGCAATGCAACACTAACGCCCGTCATAGCTTCCATCTCCACACCTGTCTTTCCGATACAGGAGGTTTTACATGTTGCCTTAATTTGACGATGCATTTCATCTAGCTCAAAAGAAATCTCGCAGTCTGTCAATGCAATAATGTGGCATAGAGGAATCAGCTCTGAATTTTTTTTCGCCCCCATAATGCCTGCAATTCTGGCTATTCCAAGCACATCACCTTTTTTTGCCGTATGATTAGTAATAGCCTGAAAAACTTCCTCATTCACGGTGATTGTTCCCGTAGCAACAGCTACCCGATATGTATCTGCCTTTTCATGCACATCCACCATCACGGCATTTCCTTTTTGATCAAAATGTGTAAATCCACTCATCATTTATCTCCTAAAAAAATGGTTTATAGTCTATTGATTAGTTTGCCATATTCACTGCAGTTTTGCAAATACTATTTTTTCTATCTTATCACTATTCTGCCTGGTTGAATTGATTAACATTTCCCCAATCTGTTCTGCACTTTCTAGCACAATACTGTCATCACACTGGTTTAAAAAGGCAATGTATCTTTTGTCTCCTACATCTTTTCGCAGTCCCTGATCAGATAACAAAATCGCTGCCATATCTTTTTCTGTCAATAAATGATTTTCATCCGCTGACAATAGCTTTTTTGCTTTTTCCAGTCGAAAACAACACTCTTTAAGTGAACGCCCTAAGGCTGAAAGCCCCAAAACAGCCACCACTATATCCGACTCTGGCAAAAGTACAGGCTCATGATCAGCTGGCACTTTACATGGCAAACGCTTTGAGCCATCAGCCTCAATGAGTACAAGGTCAGAAAGCTCCATTGCCTGTCTCATCCAGTCAATCTCTGGCATCTTTAACTTTTGCTGATCTTTTTCCTCAGTTGCTCCGATCACCGCCCAATGTCCTGCTGCCCAGATTTCCTGTAACTGTTTTTCGTTCATTGCTAAAAATTCATCCTGCGGTCTGAAAATATGAGTTGTAGTCGTCACAAGCACTTTTTTTCCCTGACTGCTGCTCCACTTTGCAATTGCGTCAATAAGAGAACTTTTTCCTCCTGCTCCAACAAACAAAACAATATGTTTTCCTTCGGCTAGAAAAGAAAAAGCAGTCTTTATTGATACTTCTTGGATTTTTTTTTGCTTTATATTCGATTTACAATATTGATAAAATCTGCTAGTCATTTTTGTACCTATTAGCCCTAATTTTTTTCTAAAGACTCAATTTCTTTAATTTTGCAAGTATGTTTTTTGGTTTTCGAATTATAGTTAATTCCGACTAACAGTATTTTCCCTTTGTATCGAAACTGCTTTGCAAATTTCCAATACTGCTGATCCTGTTCCTGCTGTACTGCTTTTTCTGCACTCTTATTCCACTTAAGCTCGATTATAAGTGCCGGCTTTGATGATTGCAATGCTGGTAAAAATAATAAGTCAATATATCCTTTTCCACTTGCTAATTCTTCAAAACGGATATAATCATCTACACTACTCAAATATGCCATTATAACAACACTGCGTAATGCCTGCTCATTATTGTAAAATTTTGGAGAAGTATTTGCCTGATGTGCCTCTCCTATAATCTCTGCAACCGTTGACTCATCCTTATTGATTGTCGCACGGAGCAACTTATCTGACAATTCTACTGCCTTAACCAATTCTTTTCTGCTTCCATTTTTTATTGAACGAATAAATTCCTCTCGAATCTCTTCATTTGGGATAAATACTTCCCGCGTTTTTCTATCATATGCCAAATATCCCAGATGAACAAACAATGTCAGTACATCATCCTTACTCCTAAGAGAGGTCATATCATTCTGGAAGGAGCCAACATCAACCTTACACCGCATTCCTCCGATCATGTCAATTACAGAATCTTTTAGTCCATCGAAATTCAAGTCAATATATGTCATAAGCGACTCATAAGTTTCTGTCTGCGTCCAATAATTTGCAAAACTCTTATTTTGAATGGCTTCTATAATCGAATTTGGGCTATAGATATGCCCTGCTTGTTCAAATATATATCCATCATACCATTTCTGAGCCTGATCAAAATCAAGCGGATATTCTTCGCAAAGTCTCTTAACTTCCACCTGTGTAAAACCAACAAACGGCGCAAGTGGTCCTGGCTCTAACATTGTATATTCGCGAAAATCCGTTAAAGCTGACTGTGTTCCATATTTTTTTATAGGCAAAATACCTGTCATATACGCACCTGCGATGATCTGAGGCGTCACATTGTTTTTGAATAAGCTGCGCAACAACTGTATATATTCTCGTTGAATAGTTGTATCCTGTTTTGCTTCTCGAAACAATGCATCCCACTCATCAATAATGATGAAAAACTTACGTTTTGTAGCTGAGTGAATCTGCATCAATGCTTTTAATAAGGACTCTGTTTCATCATGAATTGATTCTGGAAATTCTGATTTTAACTCTTGAATTACATCTTTTTGAATTTCCTTTACCACAAGATCCGGAGTATCCGCAATCGAAAGAAAAAGCGTGATATCAAGAAAAATGACATCGTATTGATTTTGATGCTCGCATTTTGTTTCTTTTCCAATTTTCAAATTTTGAAAAATATCTTTTGAATCTGCACCTCTTGAATAGTATGCCGCAAGCATTTTTGCTGCAAATGATTTTCCGAATCTTCTTGGTCTACTTGAGCAGACTAACATACGATCTGTCTGTACAACTGCATTCATATATTCGATTAACCCAGTCTTATCTACATATGTCTTGCTCCTTGCAATCGCCGCAAAACTTTCTGCTGATGGATTAACATAATATCCCATTCTGCTGACACTCCTTCCTGTTTCTTTTAAATCACCATAATACGGCACTTCTTATGGTAAAATCATTATACCATGCATTCTGCCACTTGTCATTGAATTCATAGTCCAATGTGACCGAATGATCAATAACAAGTGGCAGTATAGCTGACGAAATTTTAATTATCTTTTGGTTTCATGATACTCCGATTTTTCCACATCCTCTGGCACAAAGGACATCAAAATATTTCTTCGATGGACAAGTGTTCCGCGCATACCCGGTTCAAATTTTCCTGCCTGCTTAGCCGATACACTCAGTTCAATATGTGTATCATCCTGCAAGCGAAACTCTACATGGTAGCGCCCAGATGAACCTGGACTAACAACTCCGTTTTTCGTTATATATTGAGATGGGTTAAAAAGATCAATATTCTCTATCTTTTCTACGACTGCTCCATATTCTATTTCTTTACCAAACAGGAAGCGACCTGCTTTTGTGCCTTCTTTTAATTTTACTGAGCGATTTAAGAACCACAATGCTGCAGCAATTACTATAGCTGCGGCCAAGGTCCACGCTGCCAGCACCCACAAAAATGTACTTTTCAGGTGGAATAGAACCCGATACCCCTCTAAATTTAGGCTGCGCCTTGTCCTGTCAACCGTAAAGCTGACTACCATTCGAGACGTGCTTTTAGTATTCCCCTTCGCACTACTTATACCTGAAATTGCAAGCTGGTACTCATTCGTCGTATCACATCTGAGTGACTGAAACTCCTGCGTCTCCTCTGAATAAAGTACTGCATTCGCCTGTGAGACCTCATATTGCTTCCAGTTATCCACAATCTCGATTTCACTGCATCCATATTGAACTGCCTTATCGGGCAGATCAAATACAAGCACTGCTAATACCTTATCTTGATTTGTGGTATACACAAAATATACCGCTGTTCCAATAGATACTGACTGCTGCTCACTGTCCCCTTTTGTAAGAAGAATCGTTTCTGGCTGCTGATCTATCTTTTGGATTTCCTGAATGTCCTGCTCCTCCACTCCAATATAAGAAAGGTATGCCTGTAACAAAAGCTCTTTTTCCTCATCTCCATTATTCTCATTATTTTGAGAATCGTTGCCATCACCAAGAGATACTGGAGTTTTTGGGCTTTGTCTGTCCATTCTTACAACGCCAAAGGAAGCGCACAGCATTGCAACACCAATCACACCAAGAATTATCGCTGCAACTGCACATCCTGTTACTCGATTGAACCATCGCTGTCGTCTCTGTCTCCTAATTTGTTTTTGTCTTGCCTCTGCCTCGTCTGAAATTGCATATTTTTCGACTAAGCGATCATCAATGCCATCCATAAGTTTTAAAAAATCTTCTTTCTTCATAAGTGGTACCCCCTTTCTGAGAGATACTGCTTTAACTGTTTGCGCACACGGTTTAAATTTACCGAAACTGCATTTTCGGTAATGCCATGATATCGCGCAATGCTTTTAATTGACTCCAGATAAAAATATCGTTGAACAAACATGCCTTGTTCACGAGTGGAAAGTCCATACAAAAATCGATTAATTTCTTTTTTGAGTTCCTCTGCGAGTACCACGTCCTCTGGCTGTTCACGCCCCGACACGCATTCGCCTAATTCATCTAGCACAAGCATTGCTTCTGGTCGAATTCGCTTTCCTGCCCGATCCCACTTCCAACGGTTGAGAGAAAGATTGCGAATAATTTTCCCGAAAAATGCTTTTAAACACAATGGGCGCTGCGGAGGAATTGCGTTCCACGCCTGATACCAGGTATCATTCATACACTCTTCAACATCTTCCTTGTTTGCCAGTATATTATAGGAAATTCGCCGGCAATACGCGCCGTATCGAATGTTGGACTCTGTTACTGCTTGCTCTTTTCGCTCCCAGAATAGCTCTGTGATTTCCTGATCACGCATAAAAATCCCTCCTCTCGCTATGTTTTCCGTTATCAATCCACCATCACCGTACTCTAGAATGCTAACATGCATTTCTACTTATTTTCTTTCCTTTAAAGACGTCTTCACCTATATAGACAAGAATTTTTTTATTATATTACAAAAATTTGAAAGAATTTCAATGTCAATCACATTTTTTATAATACCTTGTCTTACGTGTCTTTAGATGCGCTTTGTAATTCCTGCAGAGTTAGACGCTGCTTATAATTGTTATTATATATTTTTCTGGCAAATAGTTAAAGTGGAAATTTTAAAAAAGAGACCCCTACAAAGCTTTTACAGCCCTGCAGAGGTCTCTATATTTTAAATCTTGTATTGCTAGTTGCTTACGCTCTCAGCTCTACGCCGTACTCCTCATTTAACTTTGCACAGATCTTGTCAACGAACTTCTGAACGCGTGCATCGTCAAATGCCTCATCCTTTGGAACAAATGTGATAGAGAATGCCATACTCTTCTTTCCTTCCGGAATCTGGCCGCCCTCGTAGATATCGAACAGCTTGATTTCCTTTACATACTTATTTTCCTTGCGGATGCAGTCCTCGATCTCTCCACATGTGATTGCCTTATCCATTACGAATGCAAGGTCACGCTTCTCTTCTGCAAACTTTGGCAGCGGAATGAAGGTTCTCTTCTTATCATACCACTTGGACAGAATCTCCAGATCAAGCTCCATAACATATGCGCTTGCACGCATGCTTAACTTGTCCTGAATATCGTATGCAACCTTACCGAAGTAACCAATTTCTTCACCCTCACATAATACCTTTACTGCCTGATACGGATGCAGGAAGGATTTCTGAATTGGCTCATAAGTAAATGCAACATCTAAGCTGTCTGCGATTCCATTTGCAATGCCCTTCATTGTGTAGAAGGATTCCTTTGCACCGAAGGTACCAACACAAAGTGTTTTTCTCTCATCCGGATACTCGGTAAGCGGCAGATTTTTCGGAATAAAGATATTTGCAACCTCAAAAAGTCTTCCGTCGAGAATACCCTGCTTTTCATTTCTTGAAATAGCATTGAGCATTGATGCAGCAAGTGTAGTACGCATTAATGACAGATCGATATTGATTGGATTCATGATCTGAATTGCGAAACGCTCCTTTGCATCAGCCGGGAACTTCAAAAGATCCAAATCAGACGGGGAGAAGAATGAGTAATGCATACACTCATATGCACCCATAGTACAAAGAGTACGCTTTAATGCAAGCTCGCCCTTCTGTTCCTTGTTATATCCGCCTGCTGTTACCTGTGCAGATGGCATAAATGTTGACTTAATATGGTCATAACCATACATACGGATTACTTCCTCTGCCACATCTGGATAACGCTCTACATCATTCTCACCCTCTGGCAGCATATCCTCACGGTAAGCTGGTACCTGAAGAGTCAGTACGTCACCGTCAACTGTCGGATTGAAGTTTAAATTCTTCATCAGACGTACAATCTCCTCTGCCGGAACCTCAATTCCAAGAACGCTGTTTACCTTATGGATGCTTACCTGCATCGGCTGAGGCTCAATGCTGTTTCCAACATTAACATCTACATGAGTAGAAGAAACCTTTCCGCAGCCAAGCTCCTCGATTAAATGAAGTGCACGCTTCATACCAAGAACAGTTGAGTATTCATCCACGCCCTTCTCAAATCTTGAACTTGAATCAGAGGACTTTCCAAGTGCTCTTGCAGTCTTTCTAACATTATCTCTTGCAAACTTAGCAGCCTCAAACATAACACTTTCTGTTGTGTCACGAATCTCGGAATTTAAACCGCCCATAACACCTGCTAATGCAACTGGCTTTACGCCGTCGCAGATAACAAGATTAGCTGGTGACATTGTGTACTCCTGCTCATCAAGTGTAACAATCTTTTCACCCTCATGTGCTCTTCTTACGCAAATCTCGTTGCCCTCAAGGTAAGAGCAGTCAAATGCATGCATTGGCTGTCCGATCTCTTTTAATACATAGTTTGTGATATCTACGATGTTACTGATTGATCCAATACCAACAAGTGCAAGACGACGCTTCATCCATGCCGGAGACTCACCCATCTTTACATCATATACATAGTGTGCACTGTAACGCGGGCAAAGATCTGGTGCCTTAACACTTACCTTAAAGCCATCCTTCTTTACATCAGTCTCTGTATAATCGGTTGACGGCATCTTTAATGGCTTCTCAAGCATTGCAGAAACCTCTCTTGCAATTCCTAAAATGCTCTGGCAGTCCGGTCTGTTTGCAGTTAAGGAAATGTCAAACATCCAGTCATCAAGACCTGTGATAGCCTTTACATCTGCACCAGGCTGTGCATCAGCCGGCATCTCTAACAAACCATTGTAGCCTGCACCCGGATACAGATCCTCTGTTAAGCCAAGCTCTGTTCCAGAGCAAAGCATACCATATGACTCAAAACCGCGAAGCTTACCCTTTTTAATTGTCATCACGCCTTCGATTGTCTTATGATCCTTTGCTGTTGCATAAACAGTTGCACCAACAAGTGCTACCGGATACTTGCCGCCTGCCTGTACATTGTCAGCGCCGCAGCAAATCTGCATGGTACCATACTCACCTGCATTAACCTGACACACATGAAGATGTGTCTCCGGAATCGGCTCACAAGTCTCAACAAGACCAACTACAATCTTATCGATGTCATGACCAACCTGATACAGCTCCTCTACCTCAAATCCGCCGTCGAACAGCTTTTTTTCAAGCTCCTGCGGTGTTACATCAATATCTACATATTCTTTAAGCCAACTTAATGGTACTAACATATTCGTTTCCGTCCTTTCTTATTTCTCGTTAATCTGTTTCAGGACACGCAGATCCGATCCAAACAGCATCTTGATGTTGTTGATACCGTACTTAAGCATTGCAGTACGCTCAAGACCGATACCAAATGCAAAACCGCTGTATTCTTCGGAATCGATGCCACAGTTTTCAAGGACTTTCTTATTTACTACGCCAGCACCAAGAATTTCGATCCAGCCAGTTCCCTTACACAAATTACAGCCCTTGCCGCCGCACTCAAAGCAGCTGCAGTCAACCTCTACAGACGGCTCTGTGAATGGGAAGTAAGACGGACGAAGACGGGTCACAGTTCCCTCTCCGTAAATTTTCTGTACAAACAGATCAAGCATACCCTTTAAATCAGACAAGGTAATTCCCTTATCAACAACAAGTCCCTCCATCTGATGGAACATTGGAGAATGAGTCGCATCATCATCAGAACGGAATACTCTTCCTGGAGATAAAATCTTGATCGGCGGCTTCTTGCTCTCCATAACATGAATCTGACCTGATGAGGTCTGTGTGCGAAGCAAGAACTCTGGTGACAGATAGAAAGTATCCTGCATATCTCTTGCCGGATGATCCTTCGGTGTGTTCAGTGCCGTAAAGTTATAGTAATCATTTTCGATCTCTGCGCCCTCATAGATCTCAAAGCCCATGCCTGCAAAGATATCGATTAACTGATTGCGAACAAGTGTAATCGGATGAAGATTTCCAATGCCAGTCTCATCTGCCGGAAGTGTCAGGTCGATTTTTTCAGACTCATAGCGGCGCTGTAACTCTAACTGCTTCATTTTTTCTTCCATCTTGGAGAAACGATCAATCGCCCACTCCTTTAACTCGTTTACTGACTTTCCGTATCCTGCACGCTCTTCTGGTGCAAGATTTCTCATTTCCTTCATCAGCTCGCTGATCTTACTCTTTTTTCCTTCCAGATAAGAGCTTCTGAACTCATACAGTTCCTTAGAATTGGACAATCCTTCCAGTCCGGTCTCAATCTTCTCCTTCAGAGCAGCAAGATTGTCGGACAGCTTGTGTGTTTCCTGCATATAACCTTTCCTCTGCTTTCTTAAATGTTGCTTAAATGTTGCTTTTTCTATGGGGCGAACAAATATCGTAACTATTCAGACCCCCCTTCGCAAAATGCCTCTGCGAGGCAGACACATCTTCGATGTGCTTATTTTGCTCATGTGGTTACTTCGCCATATAAAATTGCTATGCTGTTTGAATGCAAGCATTCACAGCAAGCAATTTTGCATGGCTCTGAATAGTTACCAAATAAAAAAGTCCCATAGAGGCTTTAAAAAAAACCTTTATGGGACGAATAAATCCGCGGTACCACCCATGTTCGGATTATAAAAATTATTACAATCCGCACTTGATCTGCCATAATGCAGCAGCTGCATCCACTTAGCTTTTGTCAGAAACAAAATTTTCGTGGAAGACTCCAATGCTGAAATTCATCTGTAGGCGGATGGCAGCACTCTCAGCAGGTTATGCGGCCTCTCTGGAAAACCGAATGGTACAGACTACTTACACATTTTCTCAGTCATCGTTTATTATAGCAGTTTTCAAAGAGAAGTCAACCCCCCCCGACCTGCCTTGATGTTTTGAATTGCTTTTCCAAGCACCTTCATCTCGACTGGTTTGGACACATGAGCATTCATGCCTGCTGAAAACGACTGCTGAATATCTTCTGAAAAGGCATTTGCTGTCATGGCAATGATCGGTATCGTCTTTGCCATTGGATGTTTACTGTTTCTAATGGCCTTTGTTGCCTCATAGCCATTCATCACCGGCATCTGAATATCCATTAGGATCATATCATACTCACCCGGCTGTGACTTTTCAAATGCTTCTACTACTTTTTCACCGTTCTCACAAATCTGGCACTTCGCGCCTTCAATGTCTAACAGCTCCTTTAAAATTTCTGCATTCAATTCATTGTCTTCTGCGCACAAAAAGCACATTCCATTAAGAATCGTCTCATCCTGCTTTTCATCTGCAATCTGCTCTGGCTGGTAAACCTCTTTATTTTCAGCAATCTTGAAATCTACTATTACCTCAAAACAGCTTCCCTTGCCTTTTTCACTTTTAACTTCGATTGTTCCGCCCATTGCCTGAATCAGATTTTTACTGATTGCCATGCCAAGGCCAGTTCCCTGGATTTTATTTATAACTGAGTTTTCCTCACGCGTAAATGAGTCGAAGATCTTATCCTGAAATTCTTCGCTCATGCCAATACCGTTATCTTTAACAATGAAACGAAATTTTGCATAGACAGATGAATTTGTCTGACATTCTTCTGCAAAGAACTGAATCTTTCCGCCTTCCTGAGTATACTTGATTGCATTTGACATAAGATTATTGAATACCTGCATCAAACGCACACTGTCACCGTTTAGCCACTCATGATGAATATGTTCCTTTGTGATCAGCAGCGTCTGATTTTTTGCATCTGTCTGTGGCCTAAACAAGATTTCAATTCTTCTTAGCATTTCTGAAATTGAAAAATCAACAAAGTTAAGCGTTGTCTTGCCTGATTCAATTTTACTCATATCTAAAACATCGTTAATTAGTCCAAGAAGATGCTGCGATGATACCTCTATCTTCTTTGCATATTCTTTTACTTTAGCTGCATTATCCACATCATGCTCAATCAGCGCCGTGATTCCTATAATGGCATTCATCGGTGTTCTGATATCATGTGACATATTCGCAAGGAAAGTACTCTTTGAACGATTTGCTTCCCTCGCCATATCTAGTGCCTCTGCTAATTTATGATTATTTTCCCGTTCCAGATCTAATACCTTCTTTTGCTGAATATGAATCATAGTTGATACTACAGCTACAAGAACTATCACCATAATCGTTGCAAAGCCAAGCACAATAATCATCACTGTTTTTGTCAGGCGAACAGTATTCACCGCGACACATGATGCCGGAACCATAAAAAGGATAGTCCACTCTGCATAATCCAGATTTGCAATTGCATAATAATATTCCACACCATCTAAGACTGCACTAGAATAAGCTGAACCTGTCTCCTGCAGCTGCTTTAATGTTTTGTCAAAATCCTGGTTATGATAATACTTCATCTGCTTTAAAACGCTGTAAATATTGTAGCCGTGAACTAATTCTACTGCGCTGCTGTTAAAAAGCTTCATGCCATCTTCATCTAACACATAAACGCTGTTTTCATTATTATAAGCACTGCAGTTGAAATACTTATTCAAGCGCTTCATATTCTGCATTGTTCCATAATAAATAATTGTTACATCTTTTTGATTATCATCTTGTACAGTTACCGGAGTATCAAGCTCATACAAATACACCATGCTGCTTTCACCAGAAGTCATTGTATTAGATACATAACTTACTTGGCTTGGCACACTTTCAATATACTTGATTTCTCTCATAAGTCCATGAGGGCCATCTGACTTATAATATTTTCCTGTACTGTCTACTGCGATCAGACTAATATCTTTTGCCTGCATCTCACTAATGACTTCCTGCTTTTCCATAAAGTCATAAAGATCATTAATAGTCCCAAGTGAAGCTGCCTGCAGTGTATTTTTCTGAATGCCGGCTCTCTCCCAGTTATTTCCAACTGCATCATTTAGTCCAGCAAAAAGCTGCTTCGTTACCTCACTCATCTGACCAAGCCGCTCGTCATACAGAATTTTATCAATATAATTAGTAAAAAAACAGAGAAATCCAGACATGCAAAGAAGGATTACCATAAGTAATCCTCCTAAGCTTAACACCTTCCTTTTGCCTGGATACTTTTGCATACCAACATTCTCCCTCAACATTTGTTATACCATGCCACTATTTGCCAGCCGAAGCTTCATCAAAAGAAATCTCTTTCCATGCAATATCCTTAGCTGAAAAAGCTTCAAACTGACTGAAATATTCCTTTGCTGCCTCTATGCCAACAATGCCGGAATCTTCAATATTTCCTTCCTTTTTAACCTCATCAGAAGCACCACAGATCACAACCTTATAGACAGCATTCTCATCAAGCGAAAAACCTTCCGGTGCTGCCAGCACATATGGGTATGTTATACCAATGTTATATTTGTCATAACCCTGCTCTGCCAGTTCCTTTACACGCTTTCCTGTCAGTGTAACTGTCTGTATCGTGCCGTTCCAGCCTGTTGGGCAAATGATCGAGACAGTCATCTCTGTCACATCATGAGGCACTAAAAATCCACTGATACCATCATTATTTTGATTTGAATTATTAGCTTCCCTGATATATTTATTTTCAGAAATAAGTGCCAGATCAGCGCCAACTGCCTCTCCAAAACAGGTGCCTATTAGTCTTGCGCAGTCACCCTGCTCAATCTTTTCCGTTACCTTTGTAAATACCTCTGGTGCATCATTAACAATTGCACCCTGACCTGCATCAAAGACCTGCTCTAACTGCTTTAATGTACTCTTGCCCTGAATAAATGAAATCATTTCATTCCCAATGTCTACAATCGCATTTTCCCATTTCGAATAAAGAAGAGGAGCTGTATATCCATTGTCAATATCGTCTTTGATAGAATAATAATAATTATCCTCTGGAATTTGATATTCCTTTAATGGCAGCAGGCTTGATTTAATTCTCGATTCACCCATCAACAACTTCGTACCTTCAACAGTAGACAATACCTCAAGCACATGAACTGCATCCTCTAGCTTTTGCGCGTTCTCTTTTTCGCCAAGCTTTTTATTCAATCCGTAAAACCTAGTTGTCTGCAAAATATAAGTATTCTGATCTCCTTTTTCGGACAAATACGGCATCAGGCGAAACTCATCATCCGTATCAGCCTCTATAATTCCATTTGAAGAGCCAATCATAAAAAGTGTATTTCCCTCCATCATCTCTTCGCGTGTCTTTACATCATTATCTGGATCTCCATCTCCGCTTAGCATACCGATATCACGCCATCTCTGCAAAAGCTCCATACATTCCATCATTTCCTTGCTGTCTGCAAGTGTCGTCTTTCCGCTCAGAAAATCTTCCTGCCATTTTCTGCCGTCTAATGTGCTAAGATATCCAGTATCTGCGATATTGCAAAGATACTGGAAACCACTTCCTGGGTACTGTATCTGATTAAGACATAGCTTGTAGCCGGCTTCCTCTACCTTCGGTGCCAGCTCCTCTAATTCCTCTAACGAAGTAGGAAGTGTCCATCCGTTTTCGTCAAGAATTGTTTTATTATACGTAATACCAAAACAGGTATAAAAACTTGGCAACAAATAAATCGCACCATTATCTATTACCTCACGGATTCTGGCCTCTGCATACGCATCTGTAAATGCATAGCCTGACAAATCAAGAAGCGTATCACTTAAATCTTCTAATTCCGGCATATATGCTGTTCTTAATACGATGTCTGTAGCTTCGCCTGCATAAAGTGATTCCGTCAAAAACTCCGTTGCATTAGTTCCGTTATAAACTTCAAACTGCAGATTGATCTCAGGATATTTTTCATGAACCAAATCACGAAATTCCTCTACGTCCTGATAAATTACCATCATCGTGATTGGCTCATGCTCACTTGATGACGACAGACTGCTGTAATTTTTTTGATCTGTCTTTATACCATTTGCCTTTGCGCTTCCTGATACAAGACTCACCAAACCTGCCGTGACCAAGAGCATACTAACTATTTTCTTATTTTTCATAAAATATCCCTTCCGATTATAAGCCTGATTATCAATGATTGCTTATTTTAAACATTTCTAGTATACGCTTCTGATTGGCTTATTGCAAGAACTTTTCACCGTTTTGCATGGTTAATTTTTTTATCTTCATACATGCGTTTATCAGCAATCTTTTGGATATCTGCTGCACAGTCGGCATCATCAGGATAGACAGCACTTCCACAACTAATTCCTATCTTGATCGTATGACCATCAAACTCATACGGTTCTCCAATCAGCTTTTTTATACGCTCAATTCTCTTTTCACAAAGCTGTGCATCCAGATTTCCGTTTAAGATGAGCATAAATTCGTCACCGCCAATGCGGAAAGCATAATCATTGCTTCTGATACATTTAAGCAGTCTTTTTGCCACTTCCTTTAGAACTTTATCACCCATCTCATGGCCATATGTATCATTCACAGGCTTAAAAAGATCAAGATCCATATAAAACAGAGCATACGGTTTTTTCTTTTCATCTCTTATTTCCATCATTTTTTCAAAATAACGTTTATTAAAGAGTCCTGTAAGCGCATCTGTATTAGCAAGGTTTTCAAGCTCATGCTGCTGTCCCATATCCTGTGTAACAAGCATGATTTTTGTAAGCGTATCCCCTTCCCACTCAACTGGAATCACATTCATAATAAAGAATCTGCTTTTATCTCTGGCGCAATACTCCAAACAATAAGAATCCTTCTGTCCCTTTATCAGCTGCCGCACATTCCAAACAGAAAGCATATTCGTAAACTTTGCATTTTCTCCATCTGTCAATATCGTATATTGATCAGAAATTTCCTTAATAAATTGGTCATAAGCTCCTTTTTTCGGATAAAGATATTCGCCTCGCTTGTCTTCATATTCATATCTGTTATTTTCTAAATCGCAAATTGCAAAACAGTCAACAATCTGCGAAATTCCCAAAAACAGCTGCTCGGAAATTTCCTTTTTCTTTTCCGCTTTGATGCGCTCGTCTGCTTCTTTTTGGAGCTGTGCATTTGCACGCTGTTTCATTAAAATGACAACTCCAATCATTATACATATTGCCATCATGCACAACAAAACGATAGTCGTTCCCTGAACCATTCTCATACCAGAGTCAACAACACTCTTTTCCACAATACCTACAATTGACCAGTCGTCAATTCCTACCGGCTGATAGACAAGATAATACTCTGATTTTTGATATTTAAATGAAATACTTCCTTTGCCCTTTGTTGGCACAGTTTTCTTCATGCGCTCCAGATAATCTTTGTTATATGACTGCGTTTTTTCCTGAATAAAATCAAAAATATTGTCAAAGTCATCTGTGATCTGCGTCTCTGGTTCAAGTGACATAAGCACTGTTCCATCAGAATCAACTATGTAACAATCACTTTTATTATTGTATACACCACCTCCAATCATCTTTTCTACAACACTGTTATCATATGAAACTGCAAACGCTGTATATGTCACGTTATTTAACTCAATGGGATCTGATGGAACTGCAAACAAGATTTTAGTTTCTCCATCGCTTGCAACATAGCTTGACACAATAGGACCCTTTTTTTCATAAAGCTCTTTAAAAGCGGCCTTCACGTGCTCTGCCGTTCCTCTTCGTCCATCAATAGTCCAGAACTCACAATCTTCATTAAAAACATAAAAATCGCTGTACTGCCAATTTTTACGGTCATTTACAAAATTACCCCATCCATCTTCTGCATTTCGTTCTTTTTTATCCTGTTCTTCTACACAATAATTCAAATAATTGCACCAGTCCTCAAGTGCATTCCAATTGCGCTGCACAAACATCAAAAAGGTCTTATCAAGCTGCTCATATGTAGCAAACAGCCCCTGCGTACTTTCCTGATAAAATTTCTGACCAATATAATTATCGTAACGTTCAATACTAACAAATATAATTGCAAGCAATGCAGCTGATATCAAAAAATGCTTCCACTTCTTTCTTATCATCCTCTTGCCTCCTCTCATGTATCCTTGATTCTAAGATCATTAGTACAAGTAATTCTGCTCTTCTACAAGTTTCCTTTTTTTTCATTATACTATGATTTTTTGGGATTGAAAATAACATTTTTCGCTGAAAGTGATTTTTCTCATGTTCCCTTTTTTTAAACTACGTGCTATACTAATGGAAATCTAAATTTTGATTTATGGGGGATTTCATCCATGTATAATAATATAAAAAGATGTCAGCTAAAAAAGCTGGCACTTGCTCTCGGACTGTCTGGCACGTTCTTTTTAAACGCATGTACTTCAAACGCACCTTCTAATCAAACTACTGTTACATCAACAGATGACTATGAAGAAAGCTTGGCTGCCAATGAATCCGAGAGCTTTTTTGAAACAGAATCTGAAACTTTTGGCAAAGAAGCACTTTACCGAACTGATGATAACAACAAACCTGCTGAGGGCTGGGTTACAAATGCTGACGGCACGATGGGCTACTGTCAAAATGGTTATCTTTTGACTGGATATCAAATGATTGATAATTCACGCTACCTTTTTTCTGATGACGGCATAATGCAGACAGGCCGCTATATAGATGAAAATGGTGATACATATTGTTTTACTGATGATGGCCGTCAATATTTTTGCTCTACTGTAAAATGCGATGACGGATATTATTACTATTTCGGTGAAGATGGAAAAGCTGTGACAGGGAATTTTACTTTTCCTGACGGCGCTACTGGTATGACAGATGAAAATGGACATGTATATGTAGGCTGCCACCGTATCGGTGATCTCGTCTACGATTTTACCTCACAGGGAAAGCTTAGGCACACTGTTGACGCCACAAAGCCGATGGTTGCGCTGACGTATGATGATGGTCCTTCCACGCAAAATACACAGATTATTCTTGATACTCTGACGGCAAATGGTGCCTATGCTACATTCTTTGTCCTTGGCAGGAATGTAGAGCGCTGCGCGGATATTATCCAAAATATTGAAAATTCAGGTTCTGAAATTGGAAATCATACCTACAATCATTATAAAATTACAAATATGGATGCACAGGTAACAGATCAGGAAATCAGCAGTACAAGCTCCTATGTGCAGATGATTACAGGAAACCGCCCATGCATCATGAGACCTCCGACAGGCGCTACTGACGATGCATCATGTGCCAATGTAGCAGCTGTTGATGACGGTTATCCGCTTATCATGTGGTGCGTGGACACAATTGACTGGCAGCATCATGATGTGGCAACCACATGTGATACAATAAGAAGCAAAGTAAAGGATGGCGCCATTGTGCTTATGCACGATATGGAAGCATCCTCTGCGCAGGCATCCCAAATCATCATCCCAGAACTGATTGCTGCCGGCTATGAGCTCGTTACAGTCAGTGAAATGGCTGCTGCAAGAGGAGGCATGGTACCAGGTCAAGTTTACAATTATTTTGATCCAGCGCTTGGACAGACACAAGAGTCCACTGAGATTCAGCCAGAGACAAATACGTCAGCTGAAACACAAGTGCAGCAATCCGAGGTCGAGACACAAGCACCAACGTCAGGACAATCTCAAAGTGAAAATCAGACCGAAGGCTCACAAACTGCTGAATCTGCACCAGATACCATGACGGAAAATACTGCTGCAGAAGATACAGACACTACCTCTTCAACAAACAGTTCCTCTGATGACAGCCTCTCGATTATCTTTCCGTGGGCGAAATGAAACAGGCGGCCAATGGCCGCCTTATTTTTCTTTATAGTATCTTACCCTTCTTCATCATCTGCTTATTTTCATACATCTGAGCATCTGCACTTTGCAGCAGTTTTTCTGTATCCTTGTCCGGATCATCACTCCATGCATATCCCATCGCTGCTGAAATCGGAATATCTGTCTTTTTATCTGCTGCTGTAAGTGCTTTTTTCACGCGCTGCATACATTCTTTTGCATCCTGCTCTGTAGCATTATTCAGGCGAATTACAAACTCGTCTCCGCCAACACGATAACAGCTTCCATTTCCTGCAGATTTTTTCACACCTGTTTCCATGCATCTTGCAACTGTTGTTAAAAGCTCATCACCTCTTTTATGACCAAGTGAATCATTGACTTTTTTTAAGTTGTTTGCATCGATCATGATATAAGAAACAGCACCAGGTGTATGGGCATCTCTCAAGGATTTTCAACGTAAAAAAGGCAGTCTTTCGACTGCCCTTTATTATAGCGCTAAAATCGCCATTCCAATCAAATGAACTACAAATGCTGCCACCCATGCTACAGCACACTGGAATAGCACAATGCCTACTGCCCATTTTGTTCCCAGCTCTCTTTTAATGGAAGAGATTGCTGCAATACATGGTGTGTACAGAAGACAAAATACAAGAAGAGATGCTGCTGACAGCGGAGAGAGTACTTCTAACAATGTCTTTGTACTTCCAAACAATACTGAAAGTGTAGAAACAACGCTTTCCTTTGCCATAAATCCTGCAATTAAAGATGTACAGATACGCCAGTCACCAAAACCAAGCGGTGCAAAGATTGGTGCGATTGCACCTGCCACTGCAGCTAAAATGCTGTCTTTTGAATCTGCTACCATGCTTAAATGTAATCCAAATGTCTGCAAGAACCAGATTACAAGAGATGCCATAAAGATTACAGTAAATGCTCTTTGAAGGAAATCTTTTGCTTTATCCCACATCAGCTGGAGTACATTTTTTGCTCCTGGAAGACGATAATTTGGCAGCTCCATTACAAATGGAACAGCCTCTCCATGAAACATAGTCTTTCTTGAAATAACAGCTGTTAAAATACCCATTGCTATACCTAAAAAGTAAAGACCAATCATGATAAGACCGCTTTGCTTTGGAAAGAATACCGATGTAAAAAATCCATAGATGGGAAGCTTAGCCGTACAGCTCATAAATGGTGTAAGCATAATCGTCATCTTACGGTCGCGCGCTGACGGCAGTGTTCTTGTCGCCATTACACCAGGCACTGTACATCCAAATCCAACCAACATTGGCACAATGCTTCGTCCGGAAAGGCCAATTTTACGAAGCGGCTTGTCCATGACAAAGGCAACTCGTGCCATATAACCACTATCCTCAAGCAATGATAAGAATAAAAACAGTGTAACAATAATAGGAAGAAAGCTAAGTACACTTCCGACACCATTAAATATACCATCAATTACAAGAGAATGAAGCACATCATTGACTTGCCATAGCGTCATCACAGCATCTGTCTTTTGCGTCAGCCAGTCAATTCCAATCTCCATCACATTTTGAAGTCCTGCGCCGATCACACCAAATGTCAGCCAGAATACAAGTGCCATGATTGCAGCAAACATTGGAAGTGCCGTATAGCGTCCAGTCAATACTGCATCGATTTTCCGGCTTCTTTCGTGCTCTTTGCTTTCACCCGGCTTAATCACTGTCTGATCACACAGCTTTTGAATAAATGAAAAACGCATGTCTGCAATGGCTGCTGAGCGGTCAATTCCACGCTCTTCTTCCATCTGCACAATGATATGCTCAATCATTTCCTTCTCGTTTTGCTCTAAGTTTAATGCCTGCTCAACAAGCTGATCACCTTCAACAAGCTTACTTGCCGCAAAACGCACCGGAATACCTGCCCTAACGGCATGATCTTCGATCAGATGCATTATTGCATGAAGGCATCGATGAACTGCTCCGTTATGACTGTTTTCATCGCAAAAATCCTGTCGGCTTGGCTTTTCCTGATATTGCGCCACATGAATTGCATGGTTTATAAGCTCTGTAATACCCTCATTTTTTGCTGCTGAGATTGGGACAACTGGAATACCAAGCATAGACTCCAATTTATTGATGCGTACAGATCCGCCATTTCCGCGCATCTCATCCATCATATTGAGTGCAAGCACCATAGGCACATCAAGCTCCAAAAGCTGCATTGTCAGATACAGATTTCGCTCAATATTTGTGGCATCCACGATATTTATAATGCCGGTAGGCTTTTGCTTAATAATAAACTCTCTTGTCACAATCTCCTCACTGCTGTAGGGAGACATTGAATAAATGCCAGGCAGATCCGTCACTAACGTATCAGGATGATTTCGAATCTGACCATTTTTACTGTCAACTGTCACGCCTGGAAAATTTCCAACGTGCTGGTTTGAACCAGTCAGCTGATTAAAAAGTGTTGTCTTTCCGCAGTTTTGATTTCCTGCAAGAGCAAATGTTAATACTGTTCCCTTAGGAACTGGATGCTCATCTGCCTTTTGGTGGAAACGTCCGCCTTCACCAAGACCAGGATGCTCTGTCACAGCATTCTCTTTGAAAACATTTTTTGTGTTCTTTTCCCTTTTGCCATCCGACTTTGTTACAGAAGATTCATCAATTAAAATCTTCTCTGCATCTGCCAAACGAAGAGTCAGCTCATAGCCGTGGATTCTAAGCTCCATCGGATCGCCCATCGGCGCCAGCTTAACCACAGTCACCGAAACCCCGGGAATCACACCCATATCAAGAAAATGCTGCCGCAGCGCACCTTCTCCTCCAACAACGGTGACAACCGCTGTCTTTCCTATTTCAAGATCCTTAAGTGTCATACTATGTCACTTCCTTTGTGAATATATAGACTTTGATGTCTTTTTCAGAAGCCATTATAGCAATTCGTGATGGATTTGAAAATAGTTATTGAAAATATTTTTCATTTATAGTTTAGTAGATCTTCTTTCTTGGGTCAATAGAATAAACCTTTTTGTTTTCTATTGATGTAAATGGTCCTGGAAAACTTTGTTCTCCTCTAGCTTCCCCAAAGAAATCTCCTGCTGTGAGTGTATTTGTTGATACTGGCTTTAACTTCTCTGCGTTGTCTATCAGATTCATTCTCTTTTCCTGTCCACGGAAAAAGACCGGCTTTTTAGCTGCCTCATCAAATGTAATGGTGTATGCCTCAGTATCCACCTTAACAGAAACCCAGGCAGTCTGTCCATTTTGATCAAAACCATAAAATTCCTTCCATGTTTTTAAATCCAAGCATACCTCTGGTTCTGGATACATTACACGCAAATATCCAGAAGGCTGATTTGCATAACAGTTATTTTCTGCCTCATTATGCTGTGTAGGAAATGTAATCGCAGACTGACCACATTCATAGAAAAAATTGTTAAAAATTCTAGTATCACGTCCCGTTCCGCCTCGCATCATATCCTGCTCCATGCGAAATGAAACTGGCTTTGCAAAATATCCAGAACCTCTGCACTTTCCAAAGAAATTATTAGAAAGATACAGATGATCAGTTCCTTCACCATACACACCATATCCATTTACCACATCGTGTTCACGCAGCTTATACCAGCCACTTGAACCAGGCTCCTTCGGGATTTTTTCCTGGTCAAACCTGCCCTCTATGTTCCAGAAAATATTGTTATCAATCAAGTTTGTCTCATCTCTGCTGCACTCAATAAAAACTGCCTCTCTTTGCTCAATACCATCTAAAAACAAATTTTGTGTAATTCGGTTATTTTCATTTCCGCAATCAAGCCACAAATGATCGGCACGATATGTTCGTTTAAAAATATTACGGCGAAACAGACTTCCCACACTGTTATGCAGTTTTATGCCCGCAGCTTCCCAGGACAATTCCATTTTCTGCCATCCTGTTCCTTCGATTAAATTGTCCTCTATAAGCACATGCTCTGCAAATAACCCTGCAATTCCGCAAACACCAACATCCTTGATATGACATCCTCTAATAATTGTGTATCCGATTTGTTGATCCGGTAAAATATCATGATGCCAGCATTCATTTCCAATATCAATTCCAACTGCATTTGACCAGTCAATTGTGCAGTTCTCAATAATCCAATGATGACCGCGCATGCATGAAAGAGCTCCACGTTGCGGAACTGGCGCTCCCATCGCTGCATGTGCACAAGTGATTCCTTTAACATGAATATATGAAAGAAATGGAATCTCAGGTGCAAAACATTGCTCTCGGCATGTAAGTTCAATCGTATGCATTCTCGGGTCTTCATCATTTTCCAGTCGAAAATGTATCGTCTGACCATTTGCTTCTACCCAATAGCTTCCTGGCTGTTCTGTCATCTGACGATAAAGTGCTACCTGTACAAGTGGTTTTCCATCACAAAATACCATGCCTCTTCGATTTAAATATGGTGTCATATCTGTTTTGTCATACTCAATAAATAACCTGTCATGCAAAATATTAACTGCGCAAAACGGATTATATCCTTTAAATTGCTCTGGGTCTAAATGATGACACCAAATTATCGGAGTTTTTTCCTCACCTTCTATTTCTCCCATTATCCAGCCCGTACTTTTTTCAAACTCAGTCACTTCTTCCGAAGCTTTTATAACAACATCTCCATCCCCTGCAGCTTCATATAAAACCATTTTTTCTGGTCCCTCTCCTCCAGCCTGAGGACGAACACATTCGCGATAAGTACCCTGATGAATAACAACCTTTGTACCTGCCACAGCACGCCTTGCAGCCTCTGAAATTGTTTTTAGTGGTGCCTCACTGCTTCCATCATTATTGTCTGCACTCATCTTATGCGCTGGATTTACATGAATCACCGTATCATAACTACACGGCATTTCCCAGCTGACAAATTCACTTCCATCTGGAAGTACTGACATAATATCTTTTTTCATTTTTTCCTCCTTTTTGATATTTTGTACTTGATTTATTGTAAGAAAAACGTTAAACTATAGCATATAGTACTACTATTTTTATCATTTTAGAATGTATTATTTTATACTTTTGTTGTATTACTATGTAACTATGTTACTGTTTATATAGACTGTAACACAAATATATAAGGAGGTTTTATCATGAGTCAACTTACTATTTCAACGCAGGAAAAACGTTTTCCTGTTGCTCCAGATCTATACGGCTTATTTTTTGAAGATATCAGCCATGCTGGTGACGGCGGCTTGTATCCAGAGATGCTTCGTAATCGTTCCTTTGAGGATTCTCTGCTTCCCGATGGCTGTATAACAAACGATAATGGCAAAACATTTACTTCTCCAACAGGATGGATTGATGAGTTCAACAATGGCGAGGGAATGAATGACTGGGTCGCATCACAAAAAATTGCACCAACCACAATTCCTGCCTGGTATTCCGAAAATGCAGACATGCAGCTTAATAAAGATAATACACTCAATGATAATCGGCGCGTTTCTCTTCAAGTTGATTTTGAGGAAAATGGCAAAATCTATAACATCGGATATAATGGCATTAATCAAGAAAAAGGAGATACATATAATTTCTATCTGTTTGCAAAATCAGAACAAACACTGCATCTGACGGTATCCATTCAAATAAATAATCAAACATCCTGCAGCAGCGATATCATCATAAACGATGCTAATTGGAAACGCTATGATGCACAATTTCTGGCCACTGAAACAGCAAGAAATGCTACTTTCTCCATTCAATGTCAGGAAAAAGGAACCCTTTACCTTGGCTTTTGTTCGCTTATGCCTGCAGAAACATTTCACGGTCACGGACTTCGCAAGGATCTTGCAGAAAAGCTTGAACAAATGCATCCTTCATTCTTGCGTTTTCCAGGCGGCTGCATCGTAGAAGGCTTTACACTTGAAACAGCTATGTTTTTCTGTAATACTGTCGGTCCCGTTTGGGAACGTCCAAGCCACTGGCTTCTTTGGCACTATCGAACTACAAATGGTCTGGGATTCCATGAGTATCTGCAGTTATGTGAGGATTTAAAGCTTTCTGCTCTTTATGTGTGCAACTGTGGTATGACTTGTCAGGGACGCGGTCCTTATTATTTCAACGAAGCTCAAATGCAGTTTGCTATCAACGATACCTTAAATGCCTTAGAATATGCACTTGGTTCAAGCCAAACACATTGGGGCAGTCTGCGTGCAAAAATGGGTCATCCAGAACCGTTTTCCCTTAAATATCTAGAGATTGGCAATGAAAATAGTGGTACTGAATATGAGGCTTGCTTTAATCGCATTCGAGAAGCTGTGCTTGAACGCTATCCTCAGATCATTATTGTCTCCAACACAAGAAGCGAAACAATAAAAACAGATATTGTAGATGATCATTATTACAATATGCCTGAATTTTTTGCAGAAAATATTGATATTTATGATGACTACAGCCGCAAGAATCCCAACATTTTTGTCGGTGAATTTGCAGTAAACCAAACTTATGAGGGACAGCTGCGCGCTGCAATCTCAGAAGCTATGTTTATGGTTGGTTTTGAACGAAATCAGGATGTTGTAAAGCTTTGTTCTTATGCTCCACTATTTTCTCACGTTCATTACCAATCCTGGTATCCAAATCTCATAATGTTTGATAATAGCAGAAGCTATGTTATTCCAAGCTACTATTGTTTCAAACTATTTGGTGCGAATCGCGGTGACATGGTAGTTTCCTCCAAAGAATCCTGCGAAAAAATTTATCTATCCCTGCATGGTCTTCCTGTCATCAACGGTGATTGTGGATTAACCTGGAAAAATGCTGTTTTCAATAGTATACCTGTTTTTCCAACAAAAAGCCTGCATGGAAAAGCCATACAGGACAATGATTCATATGTTTTACAGGAAAATGATGATGATGAATTTACTAATCAATCAATTAGAAGTCAAATTTTACCTGGCGTTGCTCTAGGTAATGATGTAGAAAGCCGCGAAGGCAGCTTTACTGTTCAAATTTTAGCTGAAAAAGGAAAACGAATCGGTGTTGGTATGTTGTGTTCACCAAAGCCATTCAGCTATTATGACCGAACTGATCCGAATCCAAAGGATCCATGGATGCTTTTTAATCTAGAGCCTCTGCGCTGGATTGTTGAAGGCAATACTGCTGCTCTCTATCGCGGCGGCATTTCCCTTACGCAATACTCAGAGCCAAAACAAATTTCACTTCGTTATGGAGAATATAATGAGTTTCACTATGAGCTTACAAAAACTGCAGTCAGTCTATATCTAAATGGTAAACTTATCGATACTGTTGAACTGCCGCATTATCAATCTATGTGTTCTGTCACGACTGATACTGACGATAGTGTAATAATTAAAATTGTCAACTTCTCAGAGACAGATGATCCAGTCTGCATTTCAATAGATTGTGATGTAAAATCAGAGTATGAGGTTTCGCAGCTCACTGGAAAAGCTGATTTTGAAAACTCCCTTGACAATCCAGACCAAGTTCATGATACAACAACAATGTTAACTGGTGCTGGCAGATGTTTTACATTTACTGCCCCAGGTCTTTCCGTCAATGTATTAAAATTAAAGAAAAAATAAGCAATGCCTATCTTAGATTATTATACTCATAAGTTACTTTCTTATGAGTATAATAAATCGAATAGTCTGCAAATCTAAGTGTTTTTTTTACTTCCAAGCCACCAGGACAGTAAATGAGTCACCGCACCTGTCACCCTAGTTGACTCAGCACCTGCACGACTTTCTTTATATTTTCCATATTGACGGAAGAATAATTCATTACATAAGTATTCTCATACGGATTCTCCTGTCCGTTTTGTTCATGCTTTTCTGTGTTCTTTATGTAGTAGCGCGACAGCGGATCTAGCTTTACTCCGCCTACCTTTGCCTTTTCGACAATCTCTGCCTCTGTGCAGTCCGACTGGATATGCATAAGAAAATGCACTCCTGCTTCTTCCTCTTGTATCGTGATATATTTTCCGATTGAACCGCTTTTTAGCTCTTTTAGGATCGCATCTCGCTTGTTCTGATAATAATTTCTCAGTCTATTTATATGCTTTTCAAAACTTCCATTTTCCATAAATTGTGCCAGTGTGTACTGCTCGAAATTGGATACGGTACATGAATAAAAGGATAGTTCACTATAAAAACGCTTTGCCAAATCCTCAGGCAGCACCATATAACTGATGCGCACCGTGGATGCAAGTGTTTTTGTAAAGGTGTTCATATAGATAACCTTTCCTGAAACATCAATGCTTTGCAGCGTTGGAAATGGCTTTCCGCTTAATCGAAGCTCACTGTCATAATCATCTTCTATTATATAATGCTGCTTTTTTTTCGCAGCCCAGCCGAGTAGCTCATAGCGGCGGCTGACTGGCATTACTATTCCAGTTGGAAAATGATGTGACGGTGATGTATGAATAATATCAATCTTCTTTTCCTCTAATTCGTGTATAGACACACCAGACTCATCCAGATCGACATGGCGATAGGTCACGCCCATACTCTTGCAGATTTTACCGATCTTATGATAGCCTGGATTTTCCACACCATATATCAAATTTTTTCCAAGAAGCTGAATCAAAAGACCATAGAGATATTCCGTTCCGGCACCAATGATAATCTGATGCGGTGCGACTTTCATACCTCGAAAATCCCTTAAATAGCGGGCTATGGCATTTCTAAGAGGCAAAATGCCTGCGCACGGTGAATTGATCATCAGCTGAATTTGATTATCATTTAATACACTTCTAACTGTTTTTGACCAGATTGAAAATGGAAAAATCTCACTGTCAGTCTGATTACTTGAAAAGTCCGCAAAGTAAGAAGACTTGGCTAACGATGAAGCTGCCTCGTTAAATGATTCCATACCATAAATATAATTATCACCAGAAATATTTCTGTCTGCACTTTTGCTAATACCCTTCATGTTAATACCTCGTGCCACCACCATATCAATATCTGACACATAAAAGCCACGTTTTGGCATCGAATAAATATAACCTTCATCTGAAAGCTGACCGTAGGCATTCTCCACGGTAATCACACTTATACCCAGATTTTTCGCGAAACTGCGTTTTGATGGCAGTTTCTCACCAGCGCACAATTTCCCTTGTAAAATGTCGTTTTTGATGCATTTATATAGTGATTCATAAAGTGAATCTGACCCTGTCGCGGTTAAATTATATGTCAACATCTGATCTTTTTTCTCCAATCTGACCTTACTGAATATATTTATTTTGGGGATTTTCTTATGTCCACTTTGTCAGTATAATGCAAGGCAAAGCAAAAGTAAAGCTTTGGAAAAGGAGAATATCACTATGGATACAACAAATACTTCCGTTACTGCAACTGAACGTTATAAATTAAATAAGGAGCTGGCCCAGATGCTAAAAGGCGGCGTTATTATGGATGTTACGACACCGGAACAGGCACGCATTGCGGAGGCTGCTGGTGCTTGTGCTGTTATGGCACTTGAGCGTATCCCGGCTGATATCCGCGCAGCTGGCGGTGTTTCCCGTATGAGCGACCCGAAGATGATTCGCGGCATTCAGGAAGCTGTTTCCATCCCTGTTATGGCTAAATGCCGTATCGGTCATTTTGTTGAGGCGCAGGTACTTGAGGCAATCGACATCGACTACATTGATGAGAGTGAGGTTCTTTCACCGGCTGATGATATATACCATATAAATAAGAGAATTTTCCGTGTTCCATTTGTCTGCGGTGCTAAGGATTTGGGCGAGGCACTTCGCCGCATCAACGAGGGCGCTTCCATGATTCGTACTAAGGGTGAACCTGGAACTGGCGATATCGTACAGGCTGTTCGTCATATGAGAAAGATGAACAGCGAAATCCAAAAGCTGACATCTATGCGTGAGGATGAGCTGTTTGAAGCTGCAAAGGTGCTGCAGGTTCCGTATGATCTTGTTTTATATGTTCACAATAATGGCCGTCTCCCTGTTGTAAACTTTGCTGCAGGCGGTGTGGCTACTCCTGCTGATGCAGCACTTATGATGCAGCTTGGCGCTGAGGGTGTATTTGTCGGCTCTGGTATCTTTAAGTCTGGCAATCCGGCAAAGCGTGCCGCCGCAATCGTAAAGGCTGTCACCAATTATACGGATGCAAAGATGATTGCTGAGCTTTCCGCTGATTTAGGTGAGGCTATGGTCGGAATCAATGAACAGGAAATCGCACTTTTAATGGCAGAAAGAGGTAAATAATGACAATTGCAGTTCTCGCTCTGCAGGGTGCCTTTGCAGAGCATGAAAAGATGATTCGCTCTCTCGGTGCAGACTGCATAGAACTGCGTCAGGCAGAGGATTTAAAAAAGCATTATGACGGGTTGATTCTTCCAGGCGGAGAGAGTACCGTTCAGGGAAAGCTCCTTCGTGAGCTTGGCATGTTTGACACAATAAAAAAGCAGATCGAGGACGGTCTTCCAGTCCTTGCAACCTGCGCAGGAATGATTCTTTTAGCCTCTGTTATTGATGGACAAATTGATGGGCAACCAGATTCATATTTTGGCACACTGCCTGTCCGCGTCAGAAGAAATGCTTACGGAAGACAATTATCAAGTTTTCATGCAAAAGCAGATGTCGCAGGCATAGGTGCTGTCCCGATGACCTTTATCCGCGCACCATACGTTGTAGAAATGGATAAGGATGCACTTGCTTCTGGTAATGGTCAAATCCTTGCCGTTGTGAATAACCGTATCGTGGGAGTACGCTACAAGAATCAGTTTGCATTTGCATTTCATCCGGAATTGGATCCAGACACACGCATTCATCAGGCGTTTCTTGACTGCGTGAAAGATTCTATTGATTTAGCATAAAGTGAAAATTCACTCTTCTCCTTCCTCACCAACAAAATGAGCAATTCCACCGATTTTTTCCCACACTAAATTCGATTGGGTTCTCACAGTTCCATAGTCTAACAGGCTCATCTGATTATTCAATGTGACCATTTCAGTGATCGCATATCCGCCGCTTCTGCTATCCTCTTTTACAACAAAATCATCATACGGAATGCGAAGCGGTGAATGCTGAATTGCCGCCTCATAGCCAACCTGAACATTGTAGTCAACTAGATAGCACACCGTCAGCGCCTGATAACAGTATACACGGTCTGCACCATGGTTTAATGCATATTCGGCAATGGTTTTTTGTGACATCTCCCACACGCGGCTTGGCTCAAATTCATACAACATTCCATCTTTTTCATAGGCGAAAAATGATTGATGGCAAGTTTTTTTTATATCATCGCCCATATCATATCGTCCGGCAATCCAAAATCCACTGGCCGCCTTAAAGCCAACCTTTGGATTTTCCCAAACGGTAAATGTAGCTACGCGTTCCTGCTGTCCCCTTGCAATATCCGGCACCACACGTTTGCCGCGAAGCAGCCACATCTTTGGATTTCCTTCGCTTATTTCCCAGTTTCCTTCTCCTCGTCTGTCAAAATAAAAAATGTCGTATGATTCTAGCTCTGTCTTCTCATCTTCTGGAAGTATGGATAAAAGTTGCTCCTTCGCCTCCTCATTTGAAAGCTGTGAAAATTCTTTTTCTGGCAAATTCATCATATATTTGCCATGTACTGGTCAGATGGAAATTACTATACTGACAATCGCAGGCAAAAGTGTCATGCCCACGAGTGGAATTAAATAACCCCCAATTTTTTTCCATGAAAATGGCTCGATTCCGGCATAAGATTCCTCCTGCAAAATACGCTTGATCTTCCATGTTTTGATAATAAACAAAATATCACAAATTTTAAGTGCAATCACTCCAATTATAATAAGAAAGCCCCACGTACCATTTACATTTATATTGACACTTTCCTTTGGAAATCCATGAATCGCGTTAAGAATCAATATCAGAAGGGTCTCTGCGCAAATATAGACCTTAAGCACCCAGGCAATACTGCCATCGTCTTTATTTAATTCTGTTTCTACTGCTGCATCTAAATAATTTGCCATCATCATAAGAACAATTCCGGAAGCAATCATGTTTCCTACACGTAATCCAGTCTGCAAAATTGCATACGGCTGTGTCTGTGCCAAGACAGTAATCGGCATCAGTAAACCCAATACATACGAAGCATAAAATGCCCTGCGAAATGACTTGCTGATTGTTCTCATGCGATATAAGGAAAATATCATCAGATACGTTCCAATCCAACTAATCGCATCTGGTCGCATATTATTGACATCTGGCAGCCAGATTAAGAAAATTCCAATCCAGAGAACTGTTAACATCTTATTAAAACCATTGTTGGAATCGTATGGATGCGCAAGCATAAGTTCATGTGCAAGCTCATTTGCATCACCCATGCGGCTCACCGCCTCTACATAAGCTGCGCTCTCATTCATTCCCTCGTCCATGAGCTCAAATGCCTCGTCCTCAATGTGATCTTCCATCTCCTCACGAACCATCTTTTTTTCTCTCAAACCAACAATTTCTTCTGTTACTCGGTCAAGAAAGGCATTCATCTTTTCTATATGTCCATTATCTGTCTGATTGGCACCATTCTTCCCCATATCACTCATAAAATCACCTTCCCTTTCCTCATATACTTTAGATCAGAAATATTCATCAAAGCGCTATGCCACTTTTTCGCATATTACGCATTTTGCAGCTGCAGCACCTTTCCTACTGCTCCTGCATATTCCTTCCATTCCTCTTTCTGTCTGTCCAACTCTTTTCTCCCCTTTTTTGTAATCCTATAGAAGCGGCGTTTTCTCGCTGAGCTCGTATCCTCCCAATATGCTTCCAGAAAGCCATCCTGCTCCAGCACATGAAGAATCGGATAAAGTGTTCCTTCTTTCAGGGAAAAAACTGTTTCAGAACGCTGCTCCAATTCTTTAATGATCTGATAGCCATACATTTCCTTCTCCTCAAGCACACCAAGTACTAACATAGATGTGCTTCCCTTTACCAATTCTTTATTAACGCTCATAATACTCCTTTCCTTCTTGAATAAACTTCGCAGCCAATACCTCGTATATCTATGTATAGATTATCATGGTATATGGCTGCTGTCAAGTTTTTTTCACTTTATTACATTTTCGTTACTGAAATCTCAACCTGCTTAAACGGTATTTCAATTCCTTCTTCATCAAATGTCAGCTTAATATTTTCTGTGAGGCGCCACTTTGCATTCCAATATTCTGATGATGAAACCCACACTTGAAGTCCTAACTTTACGGAGCTTTCGGCAAGCTCTGACACAAATACATTGACGGGATTTTCTGGATCTCTTGCAGGATCATTTTCTCCCAGACGGATCAGTACTTCCTTTGCCTTTTTTAAATCAGACTTATATCCGATTCCCACAGATAACTCAAGACGCCTCTTTCCCGTTGCTGTTACATTGACAATACTGCTGTCTATCAGCGTACCATTTGGAATCACAATAAGACGATTATCTGCTGTAATTAATTCTGTATATACCAGACCGATTTCCTTTACTGTGCCTTCTGTATTTCCCTGCACAATGTAGTCACCAATGACAAACGGCTTCATCAGTAAAATCAACACGCCTCCTGCAAAGTTAGAAAGGCTTCCCTGAAGCGCAAGACCAACTGCAACACCAGTAGATGCTACAAGTGCAGTCAGCGATGTTGCCGTCAGTCCTACCGTCTGCAACAATATGCCCAACATACAAATATAGCCAAGTGCATTGATCACATTGCAAAAGAAGCGGCGCACAGTCACCTCCATGCCATGACGTTTTAATGCCTGATCGCATAAGCTTACTATCTTTTTAATCAGCTTTCTGCCGACAAAAAAGATCACTAATACTAATGCAATGCGAAGCAAATAGTCACATACAACCGGCACATACCTCTCAAACATTTCTTTCCATGAAATCTGGCTTAGCTTTTCCACCTTATCGCCAAGCTCATTTGCCAGAAATTCCATGCTTTCAGGCTCCGTTTCCTCAACTGCTGCAGTTGCTAAATCCTGAGTTAAAATTGAGCTTAAATCGCTGAACCAATTAAGACTATTCATATTCATTGTCTTCTCCTTTCCTGCTGCTAACAAAAATATATCATATACTTCACCAAAATGCCAACATCCTTAATAAAACTTATATGTTGAAGAAAAAGTGCTGACATATTAAAGATTGCAGACTACAACTATGCTGAGCGACTCTATAATAAACAGCACTCCGATCATCCAGACTGGGTCATCTATGGAAGTGAGCGAGTCAGTGTGACGTATGCTCGTACATCACTGTAAGTAATGTAATCTCCGAATAAAAATCGGTTTGTTTCCAGACATTTATCCAATTTGTCAAGTGATTCATAAAAATCTTCATAAGCTTCATCATATGCCTCTGGTGACTGACAAAATGCCATGCGATAGTGACTGTTGTTGATGTGTGGAAACAGCCAGTCGTTAAACTCATCAATCTCTACTAATGTTTCATTTGGTCTTGGATCAACTCCAACCTCTTTTGCGAGCTCATCTGTATATACAGTATATTCTTCCTTCTTTGCTTCCTCTGGTACAAAACTGCAACATTCACTCATTGTGTTTTCCTCCTCGGCTTATGCCTGACTGTCAGTTTCTCTAACATTTTTACGCTTTGTTTATACTTTGTCTGCAATAAGTAATTTCTATATCAACAAAGAAAGAAGCGTCAGAGAAATTGTTTTAATACAATTTTCCTGACGCTTTAAAATTAATTTGATTTCCAAATCCAAATATTCTTTTTACTTCCAAGCCGCAGGGACAGTAAATGAGCCACCGTCCTCTTAGCTTACTTTTTAACTTATTATATTCCCTTATTTTGCCACGGATTCTGTTACCTTTTCGTACTCTGCCTTTAATTCTGGATAAGAAGCATTTCCATACTCATCCAACTTTTCCATACCAATCTGCTTTGCTACATCTAACATCTCATTAAATGCAGCTTCACACGCTTCTTCTGAGTCGGCCATAAAAATATTCGTTTGCTGATTTGAACACATTTCATTTAATTTTGCCTGAATATTTGCTTCATCTGAATCTGTTTCAAAACGAATCATTCCAATGACTGGATTTACAACTGTATGTGAACTCAAATTTTTCCTATCCTCTGCTGTCTGAGAGTCTGAATTTGCCTCTGCAATACTCGTAACGATGTTATTGTGTACCAACCATCCCCAATATTTTAATCCTCTTGGTTGCAGCACGCTATTATCTCCCTGAAAATCATAGTTGAAAACAGGATATCCATCCCCATCTAATGTATAGTCCTCGCCTTCAATTCCCCACATCAGGAGTTTCATTCCTTCATCACTGTACGCATATGCCAAGGTTTTATATGCAGCTTCCACATTCTTACAAGATTTTGTAATATACAATCCACGACCACCACATCCAGTATTGAACTGCTTACAATCATCACTCAATTCATTAGTTACCAAACTAAATGTAAAATCATCTCCATTTGTAGCAATTGCAGTATTATAATTATCAGCATGATTATCATAGCCAAAATTTGCAAATGCTTTTCCGCCTACACACACCTCTTTGGTCTCATCTTCAGACTGATATGCAAAATTTTCTGCTGAAATATATCCATTTCTATACCACTCATTTACTTTCTTATAGTAGTCCAGTAGTCCATCCTGCTCTAACCACCACTGAAGTGTTCCATCGTCTGCTTCTACATATCCACTTCCTACCAATCCCATCTGTTGAAGCAACCAATTAAATTTATGAGCGCAATTAAAAGCACATGTTGTCATATCTGGATACGCTTCTTTGACTGCTGCAAATGCATTGTCCAAGTCATCAAGTGTTTCAAACTTTAATTCCAACTCATCCGCAATGTCCTGTCTATACATGAATCCTGGTCCTTCTACCAAAATCTTATCCCATTTTGCATACTCATAATCTGGTGAAAAACCACAACCTATTGTATAAAAATGGCCATCAACTGCCGTATTTACAAAACGATATGTTTCATCTGGCTCAAATGTATACTGAGGATACTCGTCAATTAACTCATCCAATGGATAGCAAACTGATTCATCAGCCAAATACTGGTAACGATTTGAACAAATAATATCTGGCATATCTCCACCTGATACCATTAATGCCAATTGATTGCCATCAGCTGCACGAATCACCTCAATATCTGCACCTACTCTTGAGGCAAACTCTTCTGGAACCGCACCTTCCCATTTTTCATATGGCCACCACGTTTCATCCACAAAAATTGTTAATTTTGGCGTTTCTTCTGCTTTCACCGTCATTTGTCCTGCAAGCGGTACCGCCATCACTGCTGTCATTGCTAATGCTGTCATCTTTCTCTTCATTTCTTTGTCCTCCTTTTATTTTAGGTTTTATTCCTTTACCGCACCAATCATCATTCCTTGCACAAAATATTTCTGCAAAAATGGATATACACACATGATTGGAAGCATTGAAACCACCATAGCAGTTGCCTGAACTGTAAATGTAGTTGCTGTATTTGCCTGCGACATCTGCCCTGCTGCATCTGTGTTTGCAGTAGTCGCTAACGTCTGATTGATCGTTGTCATCATCTTATAAGATAATGTTCTTAAATTATTATCACGTACATAATAAGCTGAATCCAACCAACTGTTCCACTGTCCTACTGCACTAAAAAGTGCCAACGTTGCAAGAAACGGTTTTGATACTGGAAGAACTATTTTTGACAAGACGCGAAGTTCTGACGCACCATCCATTCTCGCTGATTCCAATATTGATTCTGGAATAGAGCTAAAAAAATTAATTCCTGTCATAACAAAAAATCCATTTATCATTCCTGGAATGATATACACGAAGAATGTATTTAGTAAATGTAATTCTTTCAGAAGAATATAATATGGTATCAATCCACCTGAAAAATACATCGTAAAAACCACCAAAAAACGGTAAACATTTTTAAACATCAAATTTTTTCTAGATAATGCATAACTAAACATACTTGTAAAGGCTACACATAATAGAGTTCCTATAATGGTCTTTGCAACCGATACACTAAATGCATGTGTCCAGTCTGCATCACTTAAAAACAGCTGATAATTTGCCAATGTAAATTTTCTTGGAAATAGATAAACACCGCCTTTCATCAAATCCATTCCATCATTTAATGAACAAATAATAGTATAATAAAACGGATACACTGTTATGATTCCTATGATTGCCAATAAAAAATACACGACAATATCTACAATTTTGTCCTCTGTTAATTTTTTCTTCATATGCCTTGTCCTCCTATTAGAACAGTCCATCTCCCGTTATTTTCTTTACTATTGTATTGCTGATGAGAATTAAAACAATAGAAGTCATTGATTGAACTAGATCCACAGCTGTTGCATAGGAAAAACGCCCCTGCGCCATTCCCATTTTAAACGCATATGTTTGAATAATTTCGGACTTAGCATTATTTACAGTATTTCCCATCAAAAATGACTGTTCAAAATTGGAACCTACCATTCCTCCTCCAAGAAAGCTCCCTATTGATAAGATTAACACTGTTATAATGGATCCCTTAATTCCTGGAAGTGTAATATGCCATATTCTTTTTAATCGCCCTGCTCCATCAATACTTGCTGCTTCATAAAGTGTTTTGTCAATGCCCGATATCGCTGCCAAAAAGATAATCGCCCACCATCCCGAACTTTTCCAAATAGATAGTACCACTGATGTTCCCCAGAACATATTCGGATCTGTTAAAAATGGAATCCCACTATCAATAATTCCCATATGTACTAACAATTGATTAATAGCACCTTTTCCCTGTGACAAAAGCGCTGTGCTGATTCCATAAACAAGAACCCACGATACAAAATTAGGCAAATAGCTTGCAGTTTGAATCACACGCTTAAATTTCTCATTTCTACATTCAGAAATAAGAATTGCTAAAATAATCGGTACTGGAAATGCAAAAATCATTTTTAATGAACTCAAAACAATCGTGTTTCTCAACAATTCCCAGAATCGATAATCTGAAAAGAATTCTTTGAAATACTTCAATCCGACCCATTCGCTAGTAAAAATTCCCGATATTCCTGCTGTAATCTTATAAGATTTGAAAGCAAGAATGATTCCAAACATTGGAATAATAGAAAATATAATCAAATATGCAACTCCAGCTAATGCAAAAAACTGAAGTTCCTTCTGACGCCTAAATTTCACAAACTTCTTTTTCCAACTCTCTGAACGTGTCATTTTTTCCTCCCTTATTTTTTAATTTCTCTTTTTTCTTTTATTATAGCCTCTTTTTTTTTCCTGAATAGAGAAGATTTTTTTGCTTTTCTTTTTATTTTTTCTTTACCTACGATAGCAAATCAACTAATTTTATATTTATCTACGTTTTCTTTCATTTTTTAATTTTTACTTTCATCTTTTCCAATAATTTTTTCCAAAAAAAGTTAACAATCCAAAATATTTTCACATATGATTTTTTTTGCCTTACTTTCATTTTATTTTTATTTATACTATAATAATATTCAAACACGATCCCTAATAAATATCCAAAGGAGGGTCTTTTTATGTTACAAAAGCAGAAAAAACTATTGCCACGTGTTATTTGCTGCTACTTTCTTGCGGTCTTCATTCCTATTGTTCTTTTAAGCTTTATGATATACCATTACTTTTCTGACCAGCGCATTAAAGAATACACCACCGACCGTATCACTTCGCTTTTAATGGAACAAAATTCGTTGGAAAATGAACTGGATATTGTTCAGCAATATTCTTCACAGCTTCAGTCTGATTACGAGCTAAGACTACTACTTCACGGCATCTATACTTCAAATTCAAAAGTAGTTCGTGCCTATAATACACAAATTTATTCTTTGCTCAGCAATATTCGACTTCACAATCCAAATATTCGCGATATCTCCATTTATACAGAAAACGAAATTGCTGCCAACCTTCTAAAGGAATTTTATCCATTGAGTGCCCAGCTTTTTTTCGAAAACCCTGATCCACTTCTGTTAAATGGTACATGGCGTATAGAATACACTGATGGTCTTCCGTCTCCTGTATTTTATATTGGTTTCTCAAACCCTCCTATGAAAAAATATTGTGGTATCCTGCGCATTGCTTTTGACACGCAAATATTTGAACAGTATGCCAACCGTTTTCCAGACTCTCATATTTATGTTTATCTAAATCAATGTTTAATTTATCAGACCAAGCAAGGAAAACCCTCTACTAATTTACATCAATATATTGATTCCTCCACTCACCTAGACACACCAATGATCTCCTTAAATGAAAAAGATCATAACGTCGTCAGTATTTTTTCTCTCTACAATGGAAGTTTTTATATTATGAAAGTAGCTCCGGAAAGTGAAACACTATTTTCCTACAAACCATTTATACTATGTTTGTTATTTTCTGGATTTCTGCTCATTTTTGCAAGCATTGCTGTTTTTCTTATTCTATTTCGAGTTATGCATAACATTGTCAAACTTAGTGATCATATGAAACAGCAGGATAAACCTCGATTAACTCCATATACTGGTAAAATTACTTCCGATGAAACTGGTGATCTTGCAATTTCATTTAATCAGATGGTTCAGCATATTAACGAGCTCTCGGACAGTCTTTTAAATAGCGAAATTCAATTAAAAAACGCGCAAATTGAATCTTTGCAATCGCAGCTAAATCCTCATTTCTTCTACGGGACTTTGGAAAGCATTCGCATGATTGCTGAGATCAACCACCAAGAGTTGATTTCGGATATTGCCTTTTCCTTTGCGAATTTAATGCGCTATTCTCTATCTAGAGAATATTTGGTTCCTATTGAGCGAGAGTTGGATGTTATCCGTCAATATCTATCCATTCAAGAAAAGCGCCTTGGAAATCGCTTTGATGTCACTTGGGATATTCCCGATTTGACTGACAAATGGCGTTGTCCAAAATTTTCTATTTTTAATATGATAGAAAATGTTTTTTCACACAACGTCAGTAAATGCAAGGATTTTATTCATATTCATATTATTATTGTACGCAATGATCTTGATATGACCATTACAGTAAAAAATACAGGTCCGGGCATTTCACCTGAACGCTTAAAGCAGCTTCAATATCTATTGGCTCATCCAAAAGAACGAGCCACAATGACGAGCGAGAATAACGGTCGCAGCATTTTTAACACGAGTGATCGTCTAAAAATCTTTTATGGAGACGGCTATTACTTTTCCATTGAAAGTGAACCTGGAAAAGAAACTACTTGTAGCATCCGAATCCATCGCTGATTCACCTTAAAAAGTGAAACTAAAAGCTTCTATTACTACAAAAAGGAGGAAACTATGGCATTAAATGTTTTACTTGTCGACGATGAATATCTTGTTTTAAAGGGACTAGAAATTATTCTTTCTGAGCAGACAGAGACATCCGTAAAAATTGTAACCGCTATGGATGTAGAAGATGCTTTAAATAAATTAACCTCATTTCGCCCTGATGTCATCATCACTGATATTAATATGCCTGAGTCTAATGGTTTTGAGCTTATCAAACAAGCTCAGCAAAATTTCCCACACTGCAGATTCATCATATGCAGTGGATATGATGAACAGTCCTATCTCAAACAGGCTCTGCACCTGCATGTAGATGATTATTTACTCAAACCAATTGATAAATCTCTTTTAATTCATCGTTTAAAGGAACTCGAAGTTGAGAAAGAAAGAAATATTTCACATGTACTTATGCGTATTCAACTTCTTTTGCTAAACGGAAACAGCTACTCTGATGACGTTGTTTCTGCAAAAGATTTAGAATATATTTTTCCCAATTCTGCGTTTTGCTTATGTGCGATCAACAATACCCATACAGACCCACTTCAACTAAAGCAACAACTAACACGATACTTTGATACAATTTACACATTTTCTCTTAATTCACGAACTCTTTTTCTGCTGAATTACTCAAAAAAAATTCACTCGGAAGAAGTATATACTATTTTAGAAACTCTTTTTAAGACCATCCCGTGGGGACACTCTTATTTTCTTTCCACCGCTGGAAAAGCAAATGCAATCAACTCGATCGCGGTTCACTATCAGGAAGCTCTATGTGAAATGATACTATCTCAATCTCCTGCCAGCAAAACAGAAGACTACTCACCCCTCTTACAAATCATTGCCAAACGCACACTACTTCCTGCAATTCGTGTTATCACCTTTGAGGAAAATATTGAAGATTACATTCAAGAAATTTACAATGCGCTTCCAGCTAATTTGTATTATCCTCTTATTTTTACAGAAATTTTTTCTGCATACACCTTTGTATCCGATATCAATCTTCCTATTGATCGAATCCATAGGCAGTATCCGACGCCATCAGATAACACAATTACGCAAAAATCACTAATTCAATTTGTAAAAAAGCTGTTGGATTTCTGGCACAATTCATTCTCTCAAACGGAACAAGAAAGCTGTTCTTCCAAGGTAGCCGCTGCTTGCAGATATATTAAACTCCACTATCAGCAAGATATTTCCCTTGATAAGCTTGCCGAAATCTTAACGATCAATGCTAGCTATCTTAGCTATATTTTCAAAAAAGAAACTGGATCCACCATTGTTCAGTATCTTACAAATGTTAGAATGGAACAAGCGTGCGAGCTTCTATGCCATCGTCCTGATCTTACTATGGAAGAAATTGCACTTCAAACTGGCTATAACTCTACAACCTATTTTCATAAGATTTTTCGTTCAAAATTTGGCGTTAGTCCACGGCAATGGCAACAAACAATGTCCGAAAAATAAAATTGAAAAGTAGAACACCTCGACGATTGCTTTATTCATCGCAACCATCAAGGTGTTCATTTATCTAACATTACTTACAAGTCCTTGTTTGCATTTAATTATTCTCATCCAATTATTCGAAGGTTCTCTTTTTTTAAGAAAGTTCCTTCTGGACCAATCAATTTCTGTTCCCTCTGATTCCATTTGTATGTTTCCAGCTTATAGGATCCATTTTCATATTCATAGCCATCACCATCATCACTATAGAATTCATATGAGCAATCCTTTCCATTATATACAAAAAAAGTAAGCTCATTCGATGCCACAACCTCTTCTACACTCTGCGCTGGCTTTGCAATTGGAAGAATACTTCCTTCCTTTACAAAAAGAGGAATTTTCTCGATCGGTGCCTCTGCCTCAATCCACTGACCGCCCTCATAATACTTGTTCGTCCAGAAATTATACCAACCACATCCCTCTGGAAGATAAACAGCACGATAGCAATACGGATTTAGTATCTTTTTAGTACCATTTTCGTTCTTTTGGTAATACATTGGCCTTGTCACTGGACACACCATCAGACTCTCTCCAAACAAATATTGATTCGAAATATGAAGTGCTTGCTGATCCTTTGGAAAGTCAAATGCAAGCATGCGAATCATTGATGAATCATACAGCCATACTTTTCCAGCAGTTGAATATATATAAGGAAGAAGTTTATAGCGAAGCGCATTCATCCGAAGTAATGCCTGATAAAACATACCTCCCTCTCCATCAAATTTCCAAAGCTCTCTTCTGCAATCCGTTCCATGTCCTCTAAATATTGGAAGAAAACAACACCACTGGTACCAGCGTGTATACAATTCCAGATAAGCTGGATCATTCGTTGTATCGTCATATTCACCGTCCCAATACCAAGAATCACCATCCTTCACAAAGAATGCACCAATGTCTGCCGTCCAGTACGGAAGCCCGCTTGCACAGAAATTAAGCCCTGCCGGAATCTGGCGGCGAAACGTCTCCCAACTAGCAGATGTGTCACCAGACCACATAACCGTACCATACTGTTGCTGTCCAGTCCATGCACTTCTCGTTAGATTAAAGATACGCTTATTGAGTCCATCCTTTTTCTGCTCTGCCCTTTGTCCCTCATAAACTGCCCTTGCATGGTACAAAGCATAGTCGTTTGTATGCGCTTCTCCTAGAAACTCACCTGCTATCTTTTTGTATTCCTCATATTGACTTGCAGGCTCCTGACGCTCCACATGACTCCACTCTGGTGTAAACGGTTCGCTTGAATCACACCACCAAGCATCCACTCCATACCGATATAAGCCTCTTTTCACCTGCTCCCAATAGCATTTGCGAGCCTGTTCATTTCTTGCATCATAGATATTGGAAAACGGAAGAAGAAAGCCCTTCTCTTTCATTTCTTTATAATTTTCGCACTTTTCATCCATATTTGGCCATATTGAAATCATAAAGTGAACATCTTCATCATGAAGCGTCTGAATCATACCTGCTGGATCAGGAAAACGACTAGCATCAAAGCTTTTTTGTCCCCACATGCCATCTTCCCAGGAACACCAATCAAGTACAATGCCATCTAATCCAATTCCACGTCTGCGGTATTCTGCAGCGACCTGACAGATTTCCTCCTGTGTCTCATAGCGCTCTTGTGACTGAAGATAACCAAATGCCCACCTTGGAAGCATAGAAGCCTTTCCTGTCAACTTGCGATATCCTCCCACAACGCCATCCATCCCATCTCCGTTGATAAAATAGAAATCCAACTGCGGATCTGACTCAGTATACAGATAGGAACCGTTCTCTGTATCACTAAAAACCATGTTTCCAGATGTGTTCATCAAAATGCCATAGCCAAAACTTGACATCAAAAGCGGAATCGCAATCTTTCGATTTGCCTGATGGAGATATACCATATGACCACGAAGATTAAGAATTCCCTCCTCATGTTGACCAAGACCATATAGTGCCTCATCTTGCTGCCAGTCAAAATGCATTCTTGTGTGATACAATATCTGATCTGGCTCACGCACAGCATCTTTCACAAAACGTTTCAAGCCATCTGCTGTCTGAACTTGCTCAATTTTTCCAGCCCGCACAACACGGTAAGACTGAAAAGCCTCCATCGTTCTACTGTTCTTATCTCGTTCCTTTAAAAGGAGTTCCCCATTGGGTTTGTAATACGAAATGGAAGCCGCCTGACGATCGATTCTGATTGTAAGATTTGAAAGGATTACGCTTATGCTTTCACTATCCTCCTTCAACTCCCACTGGACAGAATTCATCTGATTGCTCCTCTTAATGGAATCTCCTTGTGTCAATTCTTGTTCCTTTTTCTGTGTATCTGCCTTTGTGCAAATCACTCTCACTGCACTCTCAGATATGGGAATAAACTGAATCTGCTCAGCTTTAGATCTTAGAACAACCGATTTGTCAGTTCTCTTAACATCCGTAATTTGTGTACTCGCCCTATGTTTTGCTACTAGCATATTGTCACCTCTTTTTTGTTTTTGCAGAGAATTTTTTAATTTTCCCGTATTAAACTTTGTCACTGCTGTTTCCATTTTTACATAAGCTGAATCTTTTTACAATGTCCTATTTTAATTGTTCTATGGAATATTTTGATTTTTATTTGTAGCAAAAAAGTTACAATCGAGTATATGGATTTGGAGAGCAAACTTCTGTTATAATTGAAATCAGCAGCCGCTCCCCAATTGAGAAAAATACGATCCATGTTCGCACCCAAAATGGAACCTATGCGACTTAAAATTTGGCTTATCTCTCTAGCAAAAAGCGCATTCTTTCAGTCTCTGTACTTCCACCTGCTGCGCCATCTTTTGTAAAATTCATTTCATAGCGTTCTAAATCACAGTATGGCTTCCACTCTGGAAGCTTATTTTCATTATAATCATTTCCATTTGGATTGCCAGTTTTTATAAAGTTGACAAAATAGCTGCTGATCTGACGCGCCAGATCATAGTGATGACCGTCAAATGGTCGCCAACATTTGGCAAGTGTCTCAAAGAAGAACCATAAATCACACGAGTGGAATGTGCCTGCATTGTCCCATCCTGGAATATCAGCATCAAAACGATAATAATAGCTGTTTTGATTACAGCCTGTAGCTTTTCTTGATAAAAATGCTCGCTTTACGCTGTACTCAATTCCACTGACAGGCGAAAAGCCCTCTGGTGTCTGCTTTTTATTTTCTTCAAATGACAAAAACTGATCTGCCTTATCTTTAAAAAGTTCCTCTGCCTTTTTTAAAAGCTGTTCGCCGTCCTTAGCTTCAATATGATTTAAGAACTCATCTGATGTGTTTCCTGCCATAAGAGGCACTAAAAGGCTTCTTCCTTCAAGCATTTTTTTGTACGGGTCTTCCTTGCAGAATACACCGTCAATCACAGTATACATACGCGGATGATCCTTAGCAAAATCAGAATACTTATCACGAATCTCAAATGCATCAAGTGCTCTTGCTTCCTCCAAAGTTTTTACGCCAAGAAATTCAAAAAAGTCTTTTCCGATCTGCTCTGCCGTAGCTAAAGGTGTCGGTGTGCCAAAACGTGTCTTTTCATAAGGACTTCCAATCATACCGCTCATCACAAGCGCACCGGAAATTTTTCCTTCATTTTCTTCACATGCGAGCTGCGACATTACACTTGCACCGCCTGCCGACTGTCCGGCAATTGTAATCTTATTTGGATCACCTCCGAAATTAGCAATATTTCTGACAACCCACTCAAGACCTGCCTTCTGATCAAGGCTTCCGAAATTGGACGGTGCTTCTGGCTGCTCTTTTGTCAACTGAGGATGTGACAAAAAGCCAAATACATTCACACGATAATTGACGGTGACAACAACAACTCCCTGTCTTGCAAGGCGCTCTCCGTCAAACTCCATCTCCCTTGTATAGCCCCATTGATAGCCGCCTCCAAAATACCAAACAAGAACTGGACGTCTATCATCCACGCTTTTTGCTCCTGTCCAGATATTTAGATACAGACAATCCTCATCCATAGGCACATCCTGGTCAACATGCCACTCTCTATTGTATAGAGAATCACCTATGCCTGGCGTATCCTGCACAGAAATCGGTGCAAAGCGTGCACAATCCTTTATTCCTTCCCAATTCTGACACGGCTGAGGTGCGCGCCAGCGATTCTTCCCTGTAGGCGGTGCAGCAAACGGAACACCGCGAAAAGCTGTGATACGCGGATCGGCTGCCTCAATACCGCGCACCAGACCATTTTCTGTTTTTGTTTGTCGAATCATTGATCTTCTCCTCTCTAAAACGCTATGATGATTATAACGCTCTTTCACAGAAAGTATTAATGCTCCAGATAAAAGCCCTTCAGTGAACCCTTTCCTTCTCCCTTAAATGTAAAATAAAGTGCCTGCACACCATCTGGCATTTCAACTGGTGTACTATAATGTTTCCATACATTCGTGTACTCTACTGGAATCTGTGCCAGCACTTTGCCATCCCATGCAGTTTTTACTTCAAAGCTTCCCTTTATATAACCACGAACATCAATCGAAATTTGATGAATGTTCTTCATATCAAAATATTTGAAGCCAACTGTTGTACCATCCACAATTGCACCAAGATATGCCGGATCCTCATCACCATCTCTTCCATCCTGCATGATCTTAGGAAAACGTTCATCTACATAAATAGAAGGTTCATTTGTAAATAAGTTGCATGCCAAATACGCTGGATAATAGCCCTCTCCAACTAGTGGTCCGCCATTTAATCCACATGAAGTAATCTCTGCCTGGAAAATACTGCCATCTTCACCAAATGTCAGGCGCTCTGCGCATCCCTGTCTGCTGTACCACGTACCATTTGTATGTCTGTGATAGAAAATATACCAGTCATCTCCAATCTGGACCATACTTCCATGATTGTTTGCACCATATGCAGTTGGCATATCTGCCGGCTTATATGTATCAATATGAAGGTCACAGTTACTTACAATCACGCCGCCATACTTAAAGCCGCCCGTAGGCTCCTTGCTCGTCGCATAGCAAAGCTCATGCATAACCTCAGACGAATAAATAAAGTAATATGTGTCGCCTCTCTTTCTAATAGACGGAGCCTCAAAAAATGCGTGACCCTCATATGGTGTATCCTTGCTGTACTCACTTCCCGGCACAATAATTTTCGGTGCTGTCTTCACGGTCAGCATATCTTTATCAAGGATTGTCACCATCGCGCCGCTTCTCGACTTATCCCCAATTCCGCAAAAACCTGTATACAGATAGGTCTGATCTTTCTCTGTGATTACACCTGGATCAAACTGTGGCTCATCTGTTTCTTTTTCACCAAGACGCGTGCCATCCGGATAATGAACATATCCTAAAAATTCATATTTTCCTGATGGTGTATCACAAACTGCAACTGATACAACCGGAAGCTTATCAAGCACGTAGAATAAATAATATCTTCCATCTGGTCCAACTGTGACATCAGGTGCGTACAGACACATCGTTCCATCTGGATTTTCCGGATCCTGTGTCTTTTTATAAATTACGCCCTCATATCGCCAGTTTCCCAGATCATCTACTGGAGCAGACCAGCATACATAATCACCCATACAAAATACATATCCATTGTAAAAATCGTGCGATCCGTAAACATACACACGTCCATTAAATACATAAGGTTCTCCATCTGGAATATATTCCCATGACGGAAGATACGGATTAAATGCCTGTTTTTTCATATTCGTTACCATTCCTTCCTATTAAAGATGCACCCGCACCGTCACTACTGAGCATGCCGGTACCACAAACTTCACACCGCGCTGTGTCAGCTGCACATCAAGCGGCTTCTCATATAAAACCGGTTCTTTTCCAAACTCGTTGTAATCATTTAATCCGCCGTGAAGAATAAAGCCTTCTGCCTTTTTAGGTGTCCCCTCCATCAAAACAGCTTCGATAGTCTCCTCACCATCAAGTGATGTATTGACAAGTGTTATAGTAATTACACCATCTTTATCCTGTGATACTGACTGCTGAATGTTATCCATCTGATACTTATCATTTCCTACCTTCTTTGTCTCAGACAGACAACTTTCTAAAAGCTCAGCGTCCTGATGGAAACGATACATATGGAACACATGGTAGGTCGGTGTAAGAATCATTTCTGGTCCATCTGTTAAAATAACTGACTGAAGCACGTTTACAATCTGTGCGATACATCCCATCTTCACACGATCACAATGGCGATTGAAAATATTAAATGTAGCTCCTGCTACAAGTGCATCTCTCATTGTGCTTTGTTGGAACAAAAATCCCGGATTTGTTCCCGGCTCTACATCATGCCAGCAGCCCCATTCATCCACCATCATACCGATTTTTTTATCTGGGTCATACTGATCCATAATTGCACCATGTCTGTAAATCAACTCATCCATGCCGAGCGCACGATTCATTGTGTACCAGTACTCATCTTCTGAAAAGTCTGTCGCACTTCCCTTATGCGGTCCCTTTTCTGCGCCGCAGTAATAATGAACAGACAGACCATCCATCATGCCATGTACTTCTTTTGGTGCCGGCTCTGCAAAACATTCGCGAAGCACCACCTCTGTCCACTTATAATCATCAGCATTTGCGCCGCCACAGATTTTAAAAATTGGATTCTTGCTGTCATAGGTTCTGATATAAGTCTGATAGCGGCGATACAGATCAGCATAGTAAGCTGGTGTCATATTTCCACCACATCCCCAGTTTTCATTTCCAACACCGAAATAATCCACCTTCCATGGCTTTTCTCTGCCATTTTTCTTTCTAAGATCTGCCATCGGTGACACACCATCTAATGTCATATATTCAACCCACTCGCTCATCTCCTGAACGCTGCCGCTTCCAACATTTCCGTTGACATATGTTTTGCAGCCAAGTTGATCGCACAGTTCAAAATATTCATGAGTACCAAAGCTGTTGTCCTCGGTCACGCCACCCCAGTGGGTATTGATCATCTTTTTTCTGCTCTCTTTAGGGCCAATGCCATCCTTCCAGTGATATTCATCAGCAAAGCAGCCGCCCGGCCAGCGAAGTACAGGAACCTTAATTTCCTTTAAAGCCTCAACCACATCTGTTCTCATACCATTTTTATTCGGGATTGGTGAGTCCTCCCCAACATAAATTCCTTCATAAATACAGCGGCCTAAATGCTCACTGAAATGCCCATAAATCTCTGGCTCAATATGACCTTTTCTATTTTTTTCGTTAATATAAAGCTTCATAATATTTTTTTCTCCTTTTCCTATAGAAAAAGCGGGGAATGGCAGTTTTGCCTTTCCCCGCCAGATCATCCATGCTGTGTCTGTCTTTTCCTTTTTTCTTTTCCCCTTTGACCTCAGATCACTTTATATATGCAGCCCAGAACAATTCATTTTCATTTACTCTGCTACTGCTGCCTCTCTTGCATCTACTACTGCCTGATACTTATCTGTATCAAACTCAACAAGCTGGTCCCATCCAAGACCTTCAAGTGTAACACACATTTCATCCCACATCTGATCAAATTCAGCATCATCTGATGCAAAGATTGCCTGCCAGGATGTTGCCTTGACCTGATCGCCACACTGACTTCTGATCAGCGCGATATCGGTTGTATCAATTGGAAGTACAAGGTTTACACTCGGAACAGGATTAAGCATTCCATTTTCCTCCAGATATGAAACTTCAGTTTCAGAACCAAACTTCTCACTCCACTCTTTGTTTGTTGCTGTGTTATTTTTTTCAAGGAAGGATGCCCAGTAATCACTTCCAAATGTCTCTCCTGTTTCTGGATTCATCTCAATACTTGCAACAAGCCACTGATTTACCTGGTTATTTCCATCAGTCCAGGAACCGCCGCCAAGTTCTTCTGGTACCTGAGGATCATCTGCAAATCTTGTCATACCAGCATCTGTCAGTGTATATGTACCATCATCATTTACAGTATAAATAAAGCCTTCCTGACCAATATGCTGCATAGTCAGACCTTCTGGTGAGCAAAGCCAATCCATAAATTCAAGGATACGCGCCTTATCTTCATCTGACACGTTAGAACCAACTGCCCATGCACGGCCATCGCCATAGTAGGTATCTGATGCCTGATAAATATTCAGATCTTCTAGCGGAATACCACGATAATTCTGACGAGCCTCGCCCTTATCTGGTGAATTCCAGAAACCATACTGCCAGTTGTACCAGAACAGATGAACTCTTCCCTGACGCATCTTGTCACATGCTGCATTCCAGTCCTGTGTAGCGGAATCTGGGTCAACCAGTCCCATCTGATTTGCCTTATATAAGAACTTTAACATCTTATAGTAAGCGCCGTCTTTATCAGTTAATGGTGTGATGGAATTATCTGTTCCCAGTAAAATAGAACCATTTACTTCCTGACCATACCACTTTGTAAGCTGATTTACATTCTCAATACTTGTGTTATCCCAATCTGGCCATAAGCTCAGTGCGTATGTCTTATCTCCAGCCTCATTTGTCGGATAAGCATCCTGAATCTTCTTTAAGGTATCTAACAGATCGTCAAGATTTTTCATCTCTGGTGCGCCAACTTCTACATAATGATCCCACCGAAGTCTTGGCATTATAGCTACAGTATCTTCCTTGTACTCAGTCGGTCCATTGGAGTTCATCTCTGCCGGAATTGCATAAACGCCTTCCTTTCCGATTACTTCATTTATCGCATCATTAAACAGACTAATCTGCTCTTCATATTTCATGAGATTCTCATAATTTGGAAGATCCTCGCTGATATCTGCGATCAGACCTACATCAACACAATCCTGCATATCTGCATTATCCAGAATAATAATATCACCCAGATCACCAGATGCACATCGTGTCTGATAAAGAGATGCTGCATCACCAGATACCTGCGGCGCAACGATGTTTAACTCGATGTTGAAACGATCCTTGATTTCCTTTGCGTACCATCCAGTCTGCATACCCTGATAGTTTGCTGCCACATCGTAAACTTCGATTGTCAGGGTTTCATCATGATTCACTTCTGGTGCTGCCCACGCATTCATTGGAAGTGCGCCTGCTGCCATCATCGCTGCCATTGCCATGCTTGCTACATTTTTCTTTTTCATAGTAAAATCCTCCTTTTTGATTTTCTTTGATTTTTACTTTAATCTTTCTTTATTTCCTATTACTTTAATTTTTCCTTTTGACCCTTTAGCCCTTAACTGCTCCTACCATAATACCCTTTACAAAATATCGCTGGAAAATCGGGTATACAAACATGATTGGTGCAACAACCAAAATCGTAACAGTCATGCGCACACTCGTTGCTGTCTGTGCTGTTGCGGAAGCAGCTGCCATAGCGCCTGAGCTTGCAGAACTGTTTGCCAGTGCCTTTAAGGAGCTTGCCTGATTCAAATACTGATACAAAATAAACTGCAGCGGATACAGCTTCGTATCTGTCATTAAAAGAAGTGTATCCTGAAATGCATTCCACTGATTAACTGCTGAGAAAATAGCAACTGTTGCCATAATCGGCTTAATAACAGGAATCATAATCTTCAAAAATACTTTTATAGTTCCTGCACCATCAATCTCTGCTGCCTCCTGAAGTTCCTTTGGAACAGACTCCACAAACGTCTTTGTCAGGATAATGTTAAATGGAGAAACAATTGCCGGCAAAATATAACCAAGGAAGTTATTTGTAAGATGCATATTTTTCATTGTCAAAAACCATGGGATAATTCCTGCATTAAAGTACATCGTTGCAACTAAAATTCTGTACCAGAACTTTTTGTGCCACATATCTTCCTGAGTAAACATATAACCTAAGAATGCTGATGCACCTACAGTACAAAATGTTCCGATTACTGTTCTTCCAAGAGAAATTTTTGCTGCCTGAAATAAACCGTCAATCTTTAGTGCGCTCACATAATTCTGAAAATGAATTCCTCTCGGCCAGAAAAGAATCACGCCTCTGGCGCTTAAATCATTTGCACTGATTGTATTGATAAAGATGTAGTAAAACGGATATACACAAACCAGCGCGCACAGGCTGAATATGATGTAACAGACAACACCGACCATGCGGTCGCCGAAGCTTTCCTTCATCTTTGTCTTATGTTGATGAACTTGTTTCTTTTTCATCTAAGCTGCCCTCCGATCCAAGTTAGATAAAGCTCTCGCCGCGTACCTTCTTCGAGAAGGTATTTGCACCTACAAGAAGAATTACACTGACCACACTCTTTAACATACTAATTGCAACAGATACGGAATAGCTTCCGCTTCCCATTGCGGTATTATATACGTAAAGATCAAGTACCTGAATGTACTGTTTGTTAAATGCGTTCTGGAATACGTAATACTGCTCCATTCCGTTGTTTAAGAAGTTTGCAATGTTAATCATCAGCAAAACAAAATAAGTCGGAATCAAACTTGGAATTGTAATATGATGAATCAGCTGCATACGGTTTGCACCGTCAACCTTTGCTGCCTGGAACAGCTCATCATCAATACCAGAAATTGCTGCTATGTACATAATTGCCGCCCAGCCAAGATTCTTCCAAGTCAACCACAGCCACTGAGTAAACCAAACATGCTTTGTAGACTGCAAAAACAAAATTGGCTCTGTTGTAAATCCAAGCTTCATTAACAAGGTATTTGCCATACCTGTACTGTTAAACAAGCTGAATGCAACTGAATATACAAGAACCCAGCTGACGAAGTTTGGAAGTGTGGTAACAGTCTGTACAAACTTGCGAAACTTCACGCAGCGAATCTCATTTAAAAATACAGCAAACAACATTGGAAGCCATGATGTACCAAGTGTTAACGCACTCATCGCAAATGTATTTTTTAACACCTGAACAATCTGCTTAATCTTAATATCGTTCTCAACCAGTGACTTAAACCATTTTAAGCCAACAAACTGCGCCTCAGAAAATGGCTTCGGCGGACGATAATCATAAAATGCGTAAATCCATCCGTATAACGGATAGTAACTGAATATAATTACCAGTGCAATGAAAGGTGCTACATACAAAAACAACCGTATGGACTTCCATTTTCTTCTCGTCATCTTTTTCTTTCCCAACTTTTCCACTACCTTTCTTTTTTATTTGGTTTAACGTTTTTTCTTTTATTAGTCTCATTATGTCACTTTACAGGTATTTTGTCAATACCTAATTTGATTTTATTTTTATATTTGTCTATTTTGCATATTTATTTTTATATTCTTTATGTATTCAGCCTTTTTTTTTGTGTTGCTTTACCATTATACTGTTTGTTTAACGTTACTCTTTTATATTTTGTAAAATACTAACTATTCCGATCCCAATTTACAAAATCATGCAAAAAAAAGAAGCAGCCTTACCGACTGCTCCTCTAATTTGTTTAACGTTTTTATTCTTACTCATTTCGCTTTGGAACTGACTCACGTATTTTTATCTCACATGGAATTTTAATGTGCTTTACCGTATCACTATCAGCTCCATTATAATCACTGTCCTGCTTTTCTATCTTTTCAAACAACAGTCTTGCCGATTCTGTTCCAACCTCAAGAAGAGGAAGGCGGCTGCTTGTCATCTTGGGAATATACCAGTTTGCAATCTTCTCATTATCAAATCCAGTAACAGCAATATCCTTTCCCACTTCAAGTCCCATATCATGAATGCAGTTATACACACCGCCTGCCATCCAGTCTGACATACAAAAAATCGCATCTACCCCAGCATTCACTAACTTAGCTGTCATCGTATATGCCTTTTCAGGCTTCCAATTTGCATCAAGAACCCATGACGGATTATACGGAATACCTGCTTCAAACAGTGCTCGCTGACAGCCAAGCAAACGGCGTTTTGCATGAATATTGTCAGCACGTCCGCTTATCACTCCAAGCTTTCTGTATCCTTGTGCTAAAATATAGCTCACCATCTGATAGCCGCCTTCCTCATCGTCGATCTCAACAGAAGTCATACTTTCATCTGAGCAGCAATAAGCTAGTACAATCGGCATGTCTGTTTTTTTCTCAAACAGATGTATCTCTCGCTCATGACCTGCTACATATATCAGTCCATCTGCCTTAATGCTTACAAGCTCCTTCATAGCTGGATCTAATACACTATGGATTAACGTTTCATCATTGTACCATTTATCTTGCCATCTTGAATACAGCCTAAGATTCTGCAGAAGGACACGATACTTTTTTTCCTCACAATATTTCATAATGCCTTCGACAATCTCCGGCGTCGTAAACTGCTCGAGATCCTCAGTGATAACACCAATTGTCTGAGTGCGCTGTCTGCGCAGCCCCTGCGCGAAGTAATTTGGATGATACCCAAGTTCCTCGATCGCTTCCATTACTTTTTTACGTGTCTCATCCCTGACCTTTTTGGGACTATTATTTACAATATTTGACACCGTTGTAACTGAAACACCACAGTGCTGCGCAATTTCCTTTAAAGTAACCATTACGATTTCCTCCCGCTTTTGTTTTCCCTGTTGTTTCTTTATGTTAACACAGGAGCGAAATTTTATCAATCACCTTTTTTTACCTGCACACCTACTTCAAGAATCTTATCAAAACGCATAAAAAATGTAATTGTCGTTACAGTTGCTGCCAAAATATCGCTGATTGGCTCTGCCAAAAAGACAGCAAATACCTTGTCTGCCAAGAAACAAGGCAAAATAAAGATCAGCGGAATCAGCAGAATAATTTTTCTTAAACAAGCTAAAAGCAGACTGACCTTTGCCTGTCCAAGCGCCATAAAGCTTTGCTGACATCCCACTTGGAAACCCATTGAGAACATACCAGCCATATAAATGCGAAGTGCCCATGAGGTGTAATCTGCTAAGTTCGTATCCGATGTAAATAAACCTGCAAACAGCCAAGGCGCAATCATCATAACGAGCCATCCAGCAATAGTAAATGTAGCACACACGCAAAACTGAGTAAAAAAGGCCTTCTTTACTCGATCCTTATTTCCAGCTCCGAAGTTATAGCTTATGATTGGCTGACCGCCTTGGCAGATACCCTGAAGAGGCATCGTAATAAGCTGATTCACACTTGTGATAATAGTCATCGCACCAACTGCCACATCACCGCCATAACGGGATAGACTTGATGTAAAGCTGATTGACAAAAGGCTCTCTGTGGAAATCATTACAAAGCTTGAAATGCCAAGTGCAAGACACGGTCCAAACACCTTCGGGTCTAGTTTCATGTTAGACAGCTTTAATTTCAGAATTGTCTTCTCTCCTGTCAAAAAACGAAGCACCCAGATGGCACCAACTGCCTGACTTAAAACAGTTGCGATTGCTGCACCGCGTACACCCATATCAAGCACAAAAATAAAAATTGGGTCAAGTATAACATTAATAATTGCACCAATCAAAGTCGTCATCATGCTGATTTTTGTAAATCCCTGTGTTGTGATAAACAGATTCATTCCAAGAACGATCAGCACAAAAATACTTCCGAAAATATAAATTCGCGCGTACTCAACTGCATACGGCAGCGTTGCATCACTAGCTCCAAACAAACGAAGAAGCTTTGGTGCAAAAATAGAAAATGAAACGGTAAGTCCAACTGCAAAAATTAAAATCAATGAAAAGCAGTTTGCCATGATCTTCTCTGCAGTTTCATTATCTTTTTTTCCCATGAATATTGCCGCTCTTGGTGCACCGCCAGAGCCAGACAGCATAGCAAACGCATTTATCAGCATTAAAAGCGGTGCAAATAATCCAACTCCCGTAAGCGCTGCCGCACCTATTCCCGGAATATGTCCGATATAAATTCTGTCTACAATGTTGTAAAGCAAATTGACAATCTGTGCGACAACAACCGGAATCGCAAGCTGTGCAAGAAGTTTTGGTATGCTTCCCTTTCCCAAATCCCGCGTTCTTGCCTGTGGTTTTGTTTTCTCTTCCATAATTTTTCTCCTTTTTTTCTTCCCCAAACTGTCGCTTTTTCTTTTTAACATTTTTGTAACTATTCAGAACCCCATTCGCAAAATCGCATCTTCGATGCTTCTATTTTGCTCATGTAGTTACCATTTTTTAAAGCCCCGAAGAAGCATTTACCGCTCCAACGAGGCTTTTTGCCTGTTTGTAATCAATCAGACAATACTCTTTGTTATTATCCTATCTACAAGAATGTTTTACTTTGCCTCAGAAGATGCTTCCTCTGTGGAAACTTCCTCGGAAGACACCTCCTCGGAAGACTCCTCAGAAGATGCCTCCTCAGAAACTTCTTCTGAAGACTCCTCTTCCATCTCGACTAAGGTTACGTTCTCTGAAAGCTTTCCTAACACATAATCAGTGCTTGCTGCAAACATTACATATGGCTCACCATAAACACCAACTGCCTTCTCGTAGTCCTCATCAGTAAAGTTTAAAGATTCCTTTGCAATATCTGCTGTCATCTCCCAACCTTCAGTTTCCATAACGGCCTGCAGTACAAGATAGTTTCCTGCATATGTCTTGCACATATCCCTGAAGGAATCCTCATCAAGTCCATTTGCAGATAAGAAAGCATCTATTCCTACACCGTACATAGATGCGATAGAGGTATAATACTGATAACGCTCATTGTAAACTGTATCAACAACCTCTTCCGGTACATCTTTGATCTCGGAATTTTCTACTACATACTGGAACAGTGCGTTATACATGTTCTGCTTGTACAGATTGTCATAGACGCTCTGACGATATGCCTCTGCGCTCTCATAATCCGGCAGATTCTCAGCTATAAAATCATCATCAAACTCTGGTGTTATCTTCTCTTCGATGTAGTTTATAGTGATATTGAAAACAGCATCCTTGCCGCTTAAATCTGTGTTTTTAGTATATGGATCTGGGAATGTAACATTGATATCAAAGTTCTCGCCCGGTGCATGACCGATCAGCTGATCTAAAAATCCATCGATAAAGCTTGTTACGCCAATGGTAACAGTTGCACCTTTTCCGTCAGTGCTTCCGCCCTCAAACTCAACACCATCAACAGAACCTACATAATCAATATTTACAGTATCACCATCCTCGATCAGACGATCTGCATCAGTGATCTGGTTTGTCTTTGTATAAGAGCTTAATGTCTTATCAATCTGGCTCTGCACAGCCTCATCAGATGGAATGATTTCATCTGACAGCTCCATATGGGAATAATCAAGCAGCGTTACATAATCAAGTGCCTTCACACCTTCAAAAAATCCCTTTTCATCATAGCCTTCGCTATAATCAAATGCCTTTGTCTCTGCTTCGCTTGATTCTTCCTCAGCACCAGTCTCATCTTCTGATGCAACCTCTGATACAACCTCAGTTGCCTCTTCTGTGCTTGTCTCCTCTGCAAATGCTGCTGCAGGAGTCATAGCTACTGCCATGCTAATACCGAGTGCTGCTGCTAAAAATCTTCTTCTCATTACCTTCACCTGTCCTGATTCAGTGTTCAGGACTCCCTTTCTTTGAATGACATGAATTCATTCTATCACAAATTTATGCGTTTGAAAACCAATTGAGTAAAATTTCATTCAATTTTCACAGATTTACCATTCTCTGCTATCCCAGATTACCGTGAACGGACCATCATTTTCGAGTGATACTTTCATTTCTGCTCCAAAAATACCATGCTCGACTTTGCCAAATTCTTTTCGACACTCCTCTAAAAAATATTCGTATAAGCGCTCTGCCTCTGCCGGGGAACCTGCCTGCGTAAAGCTTGGGCGATTACCTTTTTTGCAGTCGGCATACAGCGTAAACTGTGATACTACAAGCACCTCACCGCCTACATCCTCGATTGAACGATTGATTTTTCCTTCTTCATCTGAAAAAATGCGCAGCTTATGAAGCTTTTTTACATAGCGTTCCACCATTGACTCATCGTCGCCTTGTCCAACACCAAGAAGAACAAGATAACCTTTCTTGATTTCTCCTGTTACTTTACCCTCTACTGTCACACTTGCATGATTTACTCTTTGAATTACAAGTTTCATAATCTTTTTTCCTCTGTCTGCTGTTCTTATACATTTTGTTAAACCACTTTGCGTTGTGGCTTCAAATGTAAAACCCAGAGGAATCCCCTGGGTTTCATTTGCTTTTCCTTTATTACTGCTCTCTGAAGAAAACTTCTCCAGTCTCTGCATTCATTCCATCTACAATTGCCAGAGACTCTACGCGAATACCCTTGCTGCGGATTAAATCGCCGCCCTTCTGGAAGCCCTTCTCGATTGCAATACCAACACCCTCGATTGTAGCACCAGAGCTTTTTACAATATCAATCAGTCCCTCTAATGCACATCCATTTGCCAAAAAATCATCAATGATAAGTACATGATCTTCTGGAGAAAGGAACTTTTTAGAAACAATCACATCATAAATTCTGCGGTGTGTAAAAGACTGAATCTTTGTGGAATAAACATCACCGTCAAGATTAATGCTCTGAGTCTTCTTTGCAAATACAACTGGTACATGGAAATACTGTGCTACAACACAGGCTATACCGATACCGCTCGCTTCAATTGTGAGGATCTTATTGACTGGACAACCCTCATACAGTCTCTTAAATTCTTTTCCCATCTCTGAAAACAGTTCGATATCCATCTGATGGTTTAAAAAGCTGTCAACCTTTAATACATTTCCTGGTTTTACAATACCATCCTTGCGAATTCTTTCTTCTAACAGTTTCATAATGTTCCTTACCGCCCTTCTGATTAGTGTCTCTTCATATTTTGTCTATGTATAGTTGTATCAAAGGCTACCGGATATCGGCAGCCTATTATACCATGTTGTCTTTTAGGGTTTACTTTGTTACCTCATTTTCAAGCGTCTCGCCTTTTTCAAATGCAGCTGCATTTTCAAGCGTAATGCGGCTGATTGCCTCAAGTGCCTCTCTTGTAAAGAAGCCCTGATGAGAAGTTACCATGACATTTGGGAATGACAAAAGTCTTGCCATTGTGGAGCTTTGCAAAATTGTGCCTGAAAGATCTTCATAAACCTTGTCGTTTTCTTCCTCATAAACATCAAGGCCTACTGCAAAAAACTTACCCTTTCTGATACCTTCAATTAGTTCCTCTGTATTAACAAGACCACCTCTTGATGTGTTGACTAAAATCACTCCATCCTTCATCTTCGCAATAGACTCACGATTGATTAAGTGATGTGTCTGCTCAGTTAACGGACAATGAAGTGAAATCAAATCACTTTGCGTCAACAATTCATCAAGAGTTACATACTCGATATCATTATTAGGGTTTGGATACATATCATAGCCAAGTACTCTCATGCCAAAGCCTCTGCAGATTCGCGCCATAGCCATACCAATTTTTCCAGTACCGATGATTCCGGCTGTCTTCTTATAAAGATCTACACCCATCAGTCCGTTTAAACTGAAATCATTTTCTCTGCACTTGATATAAGCCTTGTGCGTATGACGATTTGCTGTGAGCGCCAATGCCATCGCATGCTCTGCAACAGCCTCTGGTGAATAGCCAGGCACACGTGCAACCTTTATGCCATACTCTGCTGTCTTTTTCAAATCTACATTGTTGTAGCCTGCACAGCGCATTAAAATTAATTTAACGCCCTGACGATGCAGCTGTTCAACTGTCTCTGCCCCAATATTAGCATTAACAAATGCACAGATCGCCTCGTAGCCTGCTGCTAATGCCGCTGTCTCTGGTGACAAATTTGCCTCCAGATAATGAATCGAAAGCTCTGGATACTCTGGCAAAATCGCATCAAAAAACTCTTCATCGTATTTTTTGGTACCATAAAACAAAATGTTCATATGCAATCTCCTTTTCTAATAGATGATTCCCTTGAAAGGGTTCTCAATTTTTTAGAAAACATACACTCAGGCGCTTTGATGTATTATTTTTTCTGAAGTTTGTCTACTATTTTATTCTCCTCCCACATCTTCTGCATCCTGACGTTTTCCTCATGCTGTTCCTCGATGCCAACCTTTGGCAATGCCTGCACCTCTTCATTTAGTGAAAGCATCTTTGCATCCAGCATATTTACAATATCTGAACATGCTTTTAACTCTTCATTGATATGCTGCGGTGCTTTTCCCTCGAATTTATAGCGGATTTTATGCTCAAGTGATGCCCAAAAATCCATCGCAATCGTGCGAATCTGAATTTCCACCTTCACGCTAACCGGTCCAGTTGACAAATATACTGGAACCGATACAACCATATGGTAGCTCTTATAACCATTTGGCTTTGGATTTGCGATATAATTTTTAACGGTCAGCACTTGAATATCTGACTGACTGCTAATGCGGTCCGCAATTCGGTAAATATCAGAAGTAAAGGAACATACGATGCGAATGCCCGCTATATCACTCAGGCAGTTCTGCATGTTGTCCATATTGACTTCCAAGCCATGGCGCTTTAATTTCTTTACAATACTCTCCGAAGACTTGATTCGCGATGTTACATGCTCAATCGGATTGTAATTATGTATCTTGATAAATTCATTATTCAGTATATCGATCTTTGTTGCTATTTCCTTCAGCGCAGATTCGTATGTAAACATAAGTGTTTCCCACTTATCTATGCGGTGTTCGCTGATTTCTTCCATTTACTAAATTTCTCCTAACTTACACTAACTTACTTTTTTTCCTGCAGCCAAAACTTTTGGTGCTTCTCTATCAGTTTACCATATTTTTATTGCTTTTTAAAGTATTTCTTTTCGCGTTTTGTAACATATTACCCGTAGGCTTTCATACCTTTCGACTCTCAAAATATACAAAACGGTCTATTGCATCGAGGATATCGGCAAATTCCTCTCGCGGTGCCAGCGCTACATAACGGCTTAAAAGTTCATTTTCTTCTTTTTTAAAACGACCATAGAAGCAGTCAAACATGTTGTGGCCGCGCATATAAATGCGTATTTCTTCCATATGTGCTTTTACATCCTCTGGTCCTGTCAGATCGTGACCTATTACACTTATAAGCTTTTGTCCGCTTGAAAGTCTCGATAAATATTCCTGCCATTTTTCATAGAAGGTCTGATAAAATGCATTTTCTGACTCGACAACACCTAGCTGCGCCATGATTTTGGGGTTAAAGAAATAATTTTCAAATGAATAATATTTCAGAACAAGCACATTTTGAGGACGCACCTTAGGCAGATGGTCTACGTCGCGCTTTCCTGCCTCCTCGTAATAATTACACAGCTGGCTTATCAGCTTTCGCCTGTCTTTTCCGTCACCGTCTCGTATCATCAGAAACTGATCTTTCAAATAGACCTGGTTCATATATTTTAGATTTGCATACGTTTTGATGTTTGTACAGCTGTTTGTTGTAATAATTGCGATGCGCGACAGATTGCCGTCTTTATCATAGATTTCAGAATAATATCTTTTAAGCAGAATAGGCAATCGGTTTTTATCCTGTTTTCCTTCCACGATAAATACAAAGTTTACATTCATCAGATCGGTTGCCGTATATCCCAAATCATCTAATATTACACTGATATCCGTATTGTCGCGCACAATGGAACGGCCTTGCTTATCAAGTACTACCTGTCGAATTTCGCGGCTGTTAAAGTTTGCAAGAAGATTAGGTGAATGAGTTGTAAACACAACCTGATTTTTTCGTGACAAACGATACAAAATCTCACCAGCCACACGCTGCAGTGTTGGGTGAAGAAAAAGCTCTGGTTCCTCAATCATCAGTATACTTGAAAGCTGTTCCTGCATCTCTGTATATGTTTCAAGAAGAGACAAAAGATAGATGCTTCGCATTCCCTCTCCCATCTCACTAAGCGTATGTGTCTGTCTTTGTGTCTTACTGCAGATTTCTGTTGTAACCTGAAGCATCTGTTCAACATTTCTATTCATGGAGTAAACAATCTCATCCTGGCCGCCGTTTTTCTTAAAGTTTTCATTTACACTCTTTGAAAACTCTTCAAGGTTTAGCTGGTACAGCTTGTAGTCTAAAAGCTTAGATGCCTCGAATGCATCAAGCTCAATTGGTTTTTTCTGATTAATATAGCCGATGCATGAAAAGCAATGGTCACATGTCTTTGCCTCCTCAAACAGACAACAACCGCTTCGCATTTTAGAAATCAGCGCGTCCTCACGAAGAAGCAAAAGATCACTTTGCAGCCGCTCAATATCACGCTCAGGACTGACACTATAGATACGTGGAAGCAGCTTTTCAATATAAGGATTGTTCTTTTTAAAGCCGTCAAAATAGCGCTTTCTGCCATCCTTATTTGCGATAAAGCAAAAAGACAGCTCACCACGCTCATTTATTGATTCACCGTCAGTTTCAAACATTGATACAAACGATGGCAGCTTCTTTTGAAAATCCTCAAACCAAGAATCAAATTTTCTGTAACGACTGATTATTCCTCTTCGGCAAAGACGCTTTAAATCATCCTTTGTCAATTCAAGTGTAAGCGCAATCTCAATATTGCCGCCATCCCAGTTGAAATCCTTTTTTGTTATCGCAATATCTCCAAGCGCCACACGCAGGGCATCTATTATCGTGGATTTTCCGGTATTATTTTGTCCAACAAGAATCAGGGCATTTTCCACTGAATCAATTGTGACATCCCGGATTGCACGAAAGCTTTTAATATGTATTCCTGTCAGTCTCATTCGCGCACCTCTGCTTTTCTTACTCATGTTTTTGAAGATTGCGGGAGTGCAAAGCACGCAGCAATCTGGTATCAAATATCATAGCATATTCATATATGTTTTTCCACACAAATGTCCGCCTCGTGAAAGCCATTCGCCTTCGGGCTTTGATGTAAATATTGGACTAACGTGAACTGTGAGCATTAGATTCTAGAGTCCCCGAAAGTGGTTGACATCTTACGTTTAGTTTTGTATAATAAAAACAAAAATAGTAATTATTATTACATAGAAGGGAATTTTAATTATGATAAAATACAGCCGCCAGCGTGAAGCAATTGTTCAGTATCTCACAGGGCGCACAGATCATCCAAGCGCTGAATCTGTTTATCAGGCACTCCGCCAGACACACCCTAATATCAGTCTTGGAACTGTCTATCGCAATCTAGGCGTTCTTGAGGAAAATGGTCAGCTGATGCGGATTCCGATGGATAACGGATCTGACCGTTTTGACCCAAATGTCGTTCCTCATTATCACTTTTTATGCCGCAAATGCGGCTGCCTGCAGGATGTCCCAATGACAGCACTTGATTCTTTAAATCAGCTCGCTCAGGCACATATTGATGGCATCGTAGAAAGTCATGCCCTGCTATTTAAAGGGGTATGCAAAAGATGTTCAGAGGATACAAAATAGTTTTTTTTATTATATTTTTGAAAAAAACTCTTGACAGCTTTGTGGGTTTGTGTTACTATCATATCAGTAACAATTACTATTATCAATCAGGGCACCGACCCCTATCACGGTTCCTGATTGATATGGTAACAAACAATAATAAGCGGTTTTTCCGCTGACATTAACAATAAATATTTTTATTAGAAAAGGAGATTACTATTATGGCTAAATTTGTCTGTCAGGTATGTGGTTATGTTTATGAAGGAGATTCTGCTCCAGAGTTCTGTCCAGTATGTAAGGCACCGGCTTCCAAGTTCTCAAAGCAGGAAGAGACCTTAACTTGGGCTGCTGAGCACGTTGTAGGTGTTGCTAAGGGTGTCAGCGAAGATATTCTGGCTGATTTAAGAGCTAACTTCCAGGGTGAGTGCTCTGAGGTTGGTATGTATCTGGCTATGGCTCGTGTTGCTCACAGAGAAGGCTATCCGGAAATCGGCTTATACTGGGAGAAGGCAGCTTACGAAGAGGCTGAGCATGCAGCTAAGTTTGCTGAGCTTTTAGGCGAGGTTGTTACTGATTCCACAAAGAAGAATCTTCAGATGCGTGTAGAGGCTGAAAACGGTGCTACTGCTGGTAAGATGGATCTTGCAAAGCGTGCTAAGGCTGCTAACCTTGATGCAATCCATGACACTGTTCATGAGATGGCTCGCGATGAGGCTCGTCACGGCAAGGCATTTGCAGGTCTGTTAAAGAGATATTTTGGTGAGTAACGTTAATCATTGTCACTTCAAAAAGAGGTAATGACATGGAAAATTATACCATTTGCAATTGTAAAAATGTAACGTACTTTGATGTCGCAGAAGCGCTGCACAATTGTCCTACTTTCAGCGATGTAGAAAAGACGTTTGATGAAGTACAAAAAATCACCCACTGCTCTACTGGATGCGGTGGATGTCACGGAAAGATCTTAGACGCTATTTCCGAGATCATGGATAAATAAAAAAAAGAAGATCATCCAAAAACGGGTGATCTTCTTTTTTCTTGTCATTTACCAGTTGTTTTTTTATAATTATCTGTTATACTATTACTAGATTATGTAGTTTTCAAAACCAGATAATACTTTTTCCAAAAACAATGGAGGTTATGATATATGATTACCAGAATTATTTCCGACTCTTCTTGCGAACTTTTTGACAGCGCAGATGGTCAGTTTCGTACAGCACCTTTGACTATCTCTACAGATGAGCGCTCTTTTTTAGATGACGCCAATCTAAATACACGTGAGATGCTTGATTATCTTTCCACACACAAAGGACGCTCATACACGGCATGTCCTAGTATTGAAAGTTGGTTAAGCTGCTTTGAGGGTGCCGATGTTATTTACGTTGCAGTGATGACCAGCGCACTTTCCGGAACGCTCAACTCTGCATTATCCGCAAAGTCCATCTATGAGCAGCAGCATCCTGAAGTAAAAATTCATATATTTGACACACTGACTACCGGACCTGAGCTATGGCTCTTTATTGAAAAGCTTGAGGAACTTGTCGCTTCCGATACATCATATGATGAAGTAATTCGTATTGCTGATGAATATATTCACACAACGCGTCTGTTCTTTGCATTAAAGTCTCTTCATAATCTAGCAGCCAACGGCCGTATTAATAAAGCAGTTGCTTCTGCCATCGGCATCTTAGGCATTTCGATTCTTAGCACAGCAAGCGAAGAAGGACGCATTCATCCGATTGGCAAATGCCGCAGTTCCAAAAAGCTTGTTGCTTCTATCATGGAACAGTTTGAAAATGCCGGTTATCATGGCGGCAAGGTACGCATCAGCCATATCGAAAATGCAGCGCTTGCCGAAAGCATTCAGGCAGAAATCTATAAAAAATATCCGCAGGCAGATGTCCAGTTTAGACACTGCCGCGGACTTTGCAGCTACTATGCTGAAAAAGGCGGTATTTTGATTGGATGCGAGTGTTAATTACGCATTTGCTTGTGACGCAAGCTCCTGAACGATTTCTCTAACCCGCTTGTGATCACATTCCTGCACGATATGTGCATACTTTTCATATAATGGACAGCGCTCATTGTACAGATCTTTGAGTGTCTGTCCATTTTTCAATGCAACACCACGCGCCGTCAGATCGCCAAGACGATCCTCAATTTCTTTATAAGAAAGCTTTAAGTAGACAACACAGCCGATCTTGCGCAGATGCTCCATTGCCTTTTCACCATAGATTACACTTCCTCCAGTTGCAATCACTGCCTGTTCACAGTCTAACCCTGCATTGATATCTTCCTCAATTTTCAGAAAGCCATCTACTCCATGCTCGGTAATCAGTTCATGAAGCAGCTTTTTTGTCTGCTCCTGAATAACAAGATCTGAATCCAGAAAGCGATAGCCAAGTCTTTTTGCCAACACAACCCCAACTGTGCTCTTTCCTGCTCCCGGCATTCCAATCAGTACAATGTTTTTCTTTCCCTGCATCGTCTCCATATTTTTGCCCTCTCGTGTTTTAATGGTGTTACTGTTTTGATATTTCTGAATAGTTATCCGCTTTTTATTATATCAAAAGCAAACACATACTTCCATATTTTTTATCTTATATGCTTGCTTTTGTATATATTTCTGGTAAAATTATAATTAACAGCACAAATGCAGGAGGTTTTTACGTATTCTTATGAGTAAGGGACAAATTTTTCACAGCACATTTTCAGAATACACAGATCCATACACTGGCACTGTTGTAAAACGCCTGACGGATCCGTCTATACTTAGTCACCACATGTATTTTTATAACCGCATGACTACATCTGACGGACAATACCTTTTAATCTGCCAGAAGCGTGACGAGGGCCGTCAGCTTTATACACTCAATCTCCATAACGGTGAGATTCGCCAGATAACAGAGGGAGATGGTGTCGGTCAGGACAGCGCCATGTTTTCACATGACGACAAAACCATCTTTTATCAGCAAAACAACCGCTTTTACACGATGGATGCACAGACGCTTGAAACGCACTGCTTTTACGAAACACCAGAAGGCTGGAGCGGTTCTGCACCTGGCATGAGCAGTGACAATCGTTTTATGTCAATCGTAGAGACAAAACAGGATACACTGCCGCCGCGTGATGGAAGCGCCGGATGGAACTTTTTTGCGCTTACTTGCGAGGCTAAGCCACTATGCCGCATTGTCTACATTGATGTAGAAACAGGAAAGAGCCACGTAGTACTTGAGGATCACTGCTGGTTTGGTCATACACAGATTCGTCCAAATGACCCGGATACGATTTTATTTTGTCATGAAGGACCTTATGATCTGATTGATGCCAGACTATGGCTGATACAAAGCGATGGCAGCCGTTATCGCTGCTGCCGCAAGCAACCATCTGATCTGATTTTGACACATGAATTTTGGCTTCCTGATGGTTCTAAATTTGCTTACGTTTACCGTGAAACAACTGGCGACAAGATTGAAAACATCCGCCTTATGGATCCTGAAACATTAAAAGAAGAAATTCTAATGCCATGTTCTCCGTTTGCACATTTTATCTGTGATAAGAAAAATGAGTACATGGTCGGTGACTCTCAGGGAAGCGATGTTCCAATTCATCTTTTGACAGAGGAAATGCTGAAAGAAAAATACAATACCATAAGCAATGATTTTATCTATCTGATTGATGTCAAAAAACGCACGGAAAAGAAGCTTTGTTATCATGGCACATCTTGGCTAGCTAAGCATGGAAATCCGCAGGATTCACATCCGCATCCGTGCTTTTCTGAGGACAACAAGAGTATTATTTTTGTATCTGACCGAGAAGGACTGCCCTGCATTTATCAGGTAATGCTTAATAATTAGTGCTGGCGTTTATCTATTTATTTTTACACTTTATTTTTTGGAGGGAATAATTATGGACATGAGAAAATGGTTCAAGGAAGCACAGTATGGAATGATGGTTCACTGGGGTCTGTACTCACTTCTTGCAGGCGAGTATAAGGATCGCTACAGTGGTGTTTACGCTGAATGGATTCAGGCAAATCTGGCAATCCCGAATGCAGAGTATGGAAAACTGGCAAAAGCATTTAATCCAGTATTTTTCGATGCTGAGGAATGGGTTAAGCTTGCAAAGGACTGCGGCATGAAATATTTTGTTGTCACCAGCAAGCACCATGATGGTTTTGCTATGTTTCACTCAAAGGTTGACAAATACAATGTTGTTGACGCAACTCCATTTGGACGTGATGTTATCGGCGAGATTGCAGAAGCTTGCTACAAGCATGGCTTAAAGATGGGTCTTTACTATTCTCAGGATCTTGACTGGCATCATCCGGACGGCGGCGGCTATCTGTCAAACCACATTCCAAGCCAGGGTGTTACATGGGACAATAGCTGGGACTTCCCGGATGCTGCAAACAAAAACTTTGACCGCTGCTTTAATGAAAAGATTTATCCGCAGGTTGAAGAGATTCTTCGTAACTACGGTGAACTTTGCCTGATCTGGTTTGATATGCCAATGACCTTAAAAGAACACCAAAGCCGCGCACTATTCGATGCTATCAAGAAGTATCAGCCTGACTGCCTGATCAACTCACGTCTTGGAAACGGTGCTTACGATTATGTATCACTTGGCGACAACGAGATTCCAGATTCTATGCCTGAGAACACTGAGTTTGACCCAGCTTTGATGAACGGCATTGACGGCTTCAAGCCATCTCCATACGGACTGTATGAGACTGCTGCTACAATCAACCGCACATGGGGCTTCTCTGCTCACGATCAGAACTGGAAGAACCCAGAAATCATTGCTGCAAACCGCAAGAAATTAAACGGTATGGGTATCAACTATCTACTTAACGTTGGACCAGACGGACTTGGCCGCATCCCGCTTGCCAGCCAGAAGGTTTTACGTGAAGCTGCAAAGCTTTATGAAAAATAATTAAAAACTGTAACTACCGGGACATTAATTAAGCCACCATCTCTGTCACAGTTGATACGCAAAAAATCAGCCTGAAAGAACTTATGCCTTTAAACATAAGTTCTCTCAAGCTGACTACAAGTCAACAGTTAGTTTTTTGGAATATATTGATTATCCTACCAGCTTGTATTCTTTCAAAAGCTTGTCGCGATATTCTGCGTCATCAGAGGCCTTTTCTACATCGCTATACTTTTTCTCAGCAAGAAGAATTTTTACCAATTTTGCCATCAGATCAACACCTTCTACACGACCTTCTGCACGGCCTTCCGCAAGACCTTCTGCAAGACCTTTTTTAATACCTTGGTTTTCAATAGCTGTACTCAAGTTACACATACGCTGCACCTCACTTTCTAATTCTGCAGTCATTGCAATATTGTACTTTTTACTCAACACATTTTTCTTTTCATCTGGCAATACCGATGGCGAAAAAAGTGTATTTAATAAATTTAATATACTGCAGTCTGCATCATTCTCTGGTTCTCCTAGACTGAGAATGATTGTCTCCAGCAAATCATACGCTTCTTCCTTCACATATGTATTACCAATTACTTGATCCTTCGTCATGTGGTAGCGAGTCATTTGATTTTTTCTGCACTCAGGAGTTGATGGGCAAATCCAAATCGAATAAACTTTTTGAATTTTCTCATAATGCTCACCTATAAATACAGAATCATGCTGTTCTGAAATCATTCTTGCACAATAGTATATTCCACGAGTTACAAGTTCATACCCAGGCTTATCGTTCGTTTGGATTTCCAAATTAATAATTAGTTTAATTATTTCTCCATTTGTCGGTGCAATAGCAGTAAAACGAACGTCATAATATACAGTTCCCTCGTTAACAGAACTGGACTCTGAATTCATTTTCGTTACCTGTTCATCACCATTTACCCTCTTGCTTCTGTTTAATTGATCCTGATGAACCGCATGTTCTGAAATCTCAACTTCCCCAGACAAACAATGTTCCGCAATATACTCTACACTATAAGGATAAAATTCTTTCACGCAGGTTTTCAAAATCCATGCATCAATCGCCTTAAATGCAAGCAGCTTTTTTGCGCATCGATCATATTGAGCCTTATCAGCAACCACGTCTATCACTTCTGCAAGATCAGTCTGCCTTTCCACTGGCAATCACCTCCATCTTCAATGACTCACAAAAGACTTTCATCTCATATTGTATTTTTATATTAACATACATCAACACGCATATCAAGAAGTTTCCATCGCGACAGTGGCACTGGCTCTTTCTCAAATCATCTCGTTTTGTAATTACAGATATTTATTAAGCCACCGTTCCTGTCACCGTGGTTGCCCAGAATCGCCAGCACAGGACCTATCCACTTTAAATCTGTTATTTTTTTCATCATTTTTCTTATCTTTCTGTCAAAATCGCTTTATTATTTAGAAATGTTCTTGAGTTCTTTTTCTACGATTTCTTTCCATTCGTCCAGTGTATGGCTTCCTGAATAGGTTTCTCCTACAATATTTCCTTCTTTGTCAACAAAGAATGTTTCCGGGAAAGCAGAGACACCATTTAAACGTCCATTCATCATTGTTGAATCAGGGACCAGGAACGGATAGGATGCTTTTGTCTTCTCCTGAAGGACACCGGCTTTTTTCACTGTATCCTCATTCTGTTTGGCATCATCACCCACTGTATCAAGAACGACACCGACAACTCCAACACTTTTTTCCTTCATCTCTTCATAGAGTTTTTCCAGCTCCGGAATCTCATTTACACATGGAGAACACCAGGTAGTAAAAACATTCACAAGTGTAAGATCATAATCGCTGAATACTTTTTCTGTATAATCTTTTCCATCAACGCCTTTTGTCTTAAACTTGCCTACAGTTGTAGAATCGCCTTCATTGCTTGTCTCCTGTGGCTGGTCAAATGCAAAATGATGCTGGAATGGTGTCATCTCTGTGAGTGTCACATCAATTTCTTCCACTTCTTTTTTCAGGGATTTATCTGCATCTTTATTAGTGCTCAGATAATATTTATACTTTCCATCACTGCTACTTCCGATTTCTTTGTGTTCTGTGCAGCCTGTGATCTTATCCAGTTCTTTCTCAG